>Ga0209427_10000199_pt1 | contig 59657 bp, 57 predicted proteins | sample DeeMarSWOR136_30_FD_187465 | JGI IMG/M metagenome (GOLD analysis project Ga0209427, IMG submission 187465) | Marine sediment microbial communities from White Oak River estuary, North Carolina - WOR-1-36_30 (SPAdes) (version 2) | ecosystem: Environmental > Aquatic > Marine > Intertidal zone >...
TACACGGATGTGTGGCTTCTCGATGATCGGTATCTCAAACAACCGGAGTACCATCATCTTTCATAAGGATTAACGTACTAACATCATTGTGGTTGAATGAAGCGAGTGAGATTGGGATCAGCTGTTCTCTTGATTCTTGGTCTACTGGTTATCGTACTACGAGTCAGCAACATTCACGATGGACAAGCATGTTCTGAAAGAATCTATGACTCCCTATATGACTCATGCACAACACTAAGTTCTGACTCCCCAGTAGTTGGTCCTAATATCAGCTGGTTTCCTGATCCGAATGTCACTATGGCCATCGATGGCTATTACAATGGTCAGAACCAAGAAATCTTCGATTATTGGGTTTGGGTAAATGATTCTCTAGGAGTTGACTCTGTGATCTTTCGTTTCAAGTGGAGTAACGACGAAAAGTGGCTGAACAGAACTACTGGATTAATAGAGGGGGATGAGTTTCATGGGAGGTACAAAGGGAATCTAACTTGGCCAGCTCCCGGTGGTGGCAATTTTCAGTTCAAGGTATTCGCCAACAATACGTTAGGATACTGGAATGAAACTAGTCCTATGTCTGTTTGGTTTGGCTACTTGTACTGGAATCCGATTTACACCCCACACTTCTGGATTCTGTTCGTGATTCTTCCACTGGTGTCATTGATTGGTCTAGTTGGAGTTTGGAAGCTTAGACAAAAACGCACGTTATCTTGGACGCATGTGACATCAGCCCACAAAGGATTATGGACTGTGACCTGAGAACAAAGAAATATATCGGGTAAATTCTCAAGTGATTACCACCTTCCTCAAAGAGCATAAATTGATTCATGTCAATGTATTCTGCGTGGCGTGTGCAAGCACGATTCAGATTTTGGGGGATAAAGATTGAATCCAATTGAGATTAGAAATCTTGTAAAGTCCTATGGTCATTTGATTGCTGTCAATAACCTATCTTTCGATGTTCGTGAGGGTGAAATCTATGGTCTACTAGGACCAAACGGTGCTGGGAAGACAACAACCTTGAAAGTTTTGATGGGACTTTTAGATCCTGATTCAGGAACTGTCAATGTCTTTGGAATCAGTTCGGTTTCTGATCCTATTGAGGTTAAAAAAAGAGTAGGTTATGTTCCTGAAGAACAACTTCTCTATAATTCGTTAACATCTCGAGAAATCCTTGAGTTCGTAGCGTCAATTCGTGGCCTCGATTATTTTCATGCAAAAAACCGAGTGACAGAGATGGCTCGTGCACTTGATTTTACAAGTCACTATAATAAACCAATTGTGACATTATCTCAAGGGAATAAACAGAAGGCAATGCTTCTCATAGCAATGCTACATGCTCCTGATTTGCTGATACTCGATGAACCTTTCTCTGGTTTGGATGTTAGAACAACGCGGATAATGAAGGACGTTATTCGTATTCACACAGAAAAAGGTGGATCAGTATTATTAAGTACACACATAATGGAGATGGCTGAGGGTCTCTGTGATCGTGTTGGTATTATTGATGAAGGTGTTTTGGTAGCAGAAGGAACTCTGGAGGAGCTTCGGGATCAAGCAGAATCTGAAGGAGCTACGCTGGAGAATGTATTTCTGAAACTAACAGGTGAAGAGGAGGAAGTCAGAGAGGGCGTCGATGCATTACGGGAGGCTTTGGACAATTGAATTTTCGTGAGCGTTGGAAGATTGCAGGTACCATCGCTCAGGAAATTAGATTTCATGGAATGCTAGAAGCCAACCCTTCCAATCTTTCTAGAATCAAAGAGAAACCTGAACGTGTTGTTAATCAAATTAAGAGAAGTGCATCATGGAATGCAATCCTGACGGGGTTTGTCATCATTATGATTGGTTTTCTGATGGTGGCGTCAGTATTATTCCTTGGAATACCTGGTGAACGCGAACTGAATTTTGCTATATCGCTTGGAATCTTCCTTGGTCTGGGTTTTGTAATAATATTCTTTGTAAATCTGACCTCCGCAGCCGGATTCTTCAATGCAGGTGCTATGCTATTACCTTCTACATTGCCATTTAGCAGACCCGATCTGGAGGGATTGATGACCTTGGTCTTTGTACGAATATTCGTAGCTCCCTACGTCCTGCTTCTGACTATTTTTCCTTTAATAACATCTCTTGCTTTTGGGATTGTCACAGGAATCTTTGTTCTTGGAGCATTAGTAACAACGCTGATTTTATCTCTAGGTGCCTTAATCAGAGCAGCGGGATGGTTTCATCAGAAATCGCAGTCTGGTGACGAGTCAGCATTTTCGGTCATCATTCGAGTTGGGGCAGGCATAGGAATGACTCTCGGTATTGTCATGGCTTACGGCGCTATGAATTTTGTACCATATATTGTTGAATTTATCATCTTTGTTTCAACAGCTTTTAATCCGGAAGTTCTGAGTATTTTTGCTCTAATTTTCCCATTCTCCTTTGGATTCGTTGGGGCAATGTTGACATATGGTCTTGTATTCTCTCTCCCAACAAACACTATTGCTATTGCTGCATCAATCATCTATGTTTTTCTAAGCCTGCGAAGTTATCGTTCAAGCGGTCGAATATTGCGTTCTCTTGCACTAGGCGGTGTGCCCATGGCAGTAGCATCCACTATAAGGCCAATCGATTTGCATATCTCTTCTTCAATTCCTGCTCTCATTAGAAAAGATATCCGAGTCGCAACTCGGAGTCTTGGTTCAATTATGCTCCTTGTGTTTCCTTTTCTTATGATCTTTGTAATCCTTCCTACTTTATTCATCGGATACACTGAATCTACCGTTATACGGAGTTTTTCGGTTTTAATGGTGGTGGGATATGCTACAATGTTTGCAGGCCTCTCAATAATGGGGCTACTTGGGCTTGATACACAGGGAGCGTCAGTGTATGAAGGATTACCACTTCAAACAAGACAAGTTCTTAACTCTAAGATAACCATATTCGCCATTTCTTATGCGGCTACATTATTGATTGTTTTCGTATTACTCCTATCTAGTCGCTTAATTTCACCATTTCTTCTATTCATACCATTATTTCAACTACCTTGTGGGTATTCAATTGGTGGAGCTGTAGGTGGTGTAATTTATAGGATACGTGGTGGTGGTCGAGTAACTTCAGTGAATCTTGTAGGTGACCAGGCAGTATCATTCATGGCCCTGATAGTAAGTGCAATAGTTGGCTTTCTACCTTTGATTGGTTATTCTGTTATCTTATTGCAAACTGGGAGTCATTTGCTATCAATCCTCTCCCAACTGTCAATATCGTTGCTTGAAATGGTTCTGTTACTAATTGGTATACCCCGTGTCTTGAGAGATTAAATAGAAGATATTGTTGTCAAACTGTACACATGGATTCTTTCTTGCTGTAGAGATGATTATCGTTGCTGAATTGGTCTGGTGGTGTCGATTAATTGAGAATGGATGAGATGTGTTTCATGCGAGAATAAATCGCCCTACTTTGTATTAATCCCGAGAGAGAGTCACACTGGTAGCACCAGTGGATCGAGTCGCGTTTCTACACTGATGTGTGATATCTCGGTTATCGGTATCTCAAATAACCGGAGTGCAGGCTTGCTCGAACATGCTTACAATTCAGATGAACAGTACACATCAACAACCTTCCAACATTTTATCAACATCCCAAGCGGGATATAGACGAATGATATGAGAACGTGACATTGAATGATAATTATCACTGTGGTCACACTACTAGCATGGAGATTACTCAGACGCTTTAGAAAGCAGTATTCACTTGCCATATTTCTCGTTGTGATAGCTATAACCTCATTTCTCGTCATGTACGATGTTAAGACTGCTGGAGTGTTTCGAGAGAACATAACGCCGGATTATGACATTGTTCACTACAACAGTTTCGTATTGTTCCCATTTGTTGTTCAGAAGCATCACAACTGGTCATCGCAGGAGTACTTCTATCGAGTTCTCCTCTTGGGTCGCGAAGGGAGTGTGAAGTATGAGGAAACTCCAAAGCCAGACCAGAGCGAGTACATGCATTTGTCCCTCGTAGTGATCTCTGCAATATTCTGTGTTCTAGGGTTCCTCTCCGCTTCATTGGTAATTATCGTTGTTGAGTTTGTTAATTGGTATCGATTCAGGAAGGGAGTGCGGTGCGAAGAAAGGTAGTGGTAATATCAATAGCAGTAATTATCCTAGTCCTAATCCTTGTCTATTTTCGACCTCCTTCTTATCATACGACACCAGAAGGAATTCCAGTTTTAGATTCCGTCTTTGCAGAATTAGTTGACCAAGATCCAGATCCGGTTGTTTTCCCACAGTTTCCGGTTGTTGAAACTCCATTATCTATCACGATGGATTGCGACTACAGCCAATTTGAAAAAGTGAATGAGAGCATTGCACTGTTAGCATCGATTGAATTCAGCTTGAAAGTCTGGTATCTGACGGAATATAATCTGACAATAGACACAGATTGGACTATTCTTGATGACGAAATTTGGCGTTTCAGATTCCATGATGATAGTGTAGATGTCTATGTGTCAGTGAATTCGATATCGGGGAAAGTTTGTGGTTTTTCTTCCGTATGGCCTATTGGTGAATCACCATTCTTGCCAAATACATCGGAAAACCAATTTGCCAACTCTTCAGAACTGGAGCAATTAGCAATCGATTTCTTCAATCAATTCAACTACTCATTATCACCTCATGCAAGATATATTGGTCCTAATCTAAGATATGACTATGCCTTTCATCATGACGTTTTTGTGATTTCATTTTCTAACGTAGTTAATAATATATTAATCGAAAGTGGAATACATCTTCGTCTTGATGTTGAAGCAAATGCAATCTTAAGTTTCAGTTATACTTGGGTACATGTCGATGCCCTTCCAATAGAGAATATAATTTCCCTTGAACAAGCTAGTCAATATGCACGGAGTTATCTAACAGAAGAAGCTAATATTTCGCAATTTACAATAAATACAGTAGAACTTCTTTTCGACAGGACTTGGACACCAGTAGGCGACCTTTATCGACTAGGCTGGATTGTTTCCATTGACTCTGAATATATAGTAGGGTTAAAGATTGATGCAAAAAGTGGATTCATCTATGATATTGGATACAAGGTAGTCTAGTCTGCTGAAACTAATAGCAGAATTTTCGTTTTCTACGAGAATAAACCATCCAATCTTGTATCAATTCCGAAAGATTCACACTGGTGGAACTGGCAGTCTGGCATAAAAACATCCATGTCTATTCCACTTGTATATTACACAATATCTTCAACTCTTCTGATATTATTAAAAAATCTTAAAGTCAAAAAGGGGTTATACATAATTGGGGATTTGATTTGGATGAAAATCAGCCTGAGCAGGTCAGGAATAGAGTAATTGAGAGTATTAAAACGCAGAGAGCAATTCTTGTGCGGCGTGTTGCAATCATACTACTGCTTCTTTATTTTGCCGTTATGGTGGATGTTGGAAGTTACGTCTACGGGACTGTCGATCATGGGTTCTATTTTACATATCTTGGATATGACATATTCCCCATACCGTATCAATGGGCGGTCCTTCTACCTGTAATAACTGAACTGGACCCACTCAGATCATTCATCTTCTTCACTTTCATCGGGCAAGGGATATGGATTGTCTGGGCGTTATTAGGTATCATTTACATTGTGATGCCACTTGTTCATTGGGCATACAACATCAAGAGAGAACCAGATTCGGAAATTATGCAAGTTCGATCAGATAAGGTTGAGAAAATAGGAGTCATCACAGGGATAGTTGCAGTTCTCTCGGTATATCTTTCAGTTGTAACTTTCAGGATCAATCTCGTGAATTATGGTCTTCTGCCACTAGTATTAGTATCAAGCTTATCAATCGTGGTCATATGTTTCCTAGTAATTGAAATTTTAAATATGATTAGAAATAAGACAAGGAAAATTCCAGTCACTTAGTGATGAATCATTTAGAAACACTAGATCAATCAACAATGATCTGGTTCTCTCCCATAATCATCACAAATTGGTCTTTTAAACTAGTATCTAGTCAGAACTACTCGAACCAACGGGGAGTCAGTACAATGATTATGGACTGTGATCTGATTGCATCTGACATTTGTAAACTACATATGTCGAAGGCACACTTCGAATTGTGTTTGAAAGACAGCTGAGCCGGTATCTAAGTCAATGAAACGAAGTGCCCAAATGTATGCTCCGATAAAGCTTACACCAAAATAGCCAGTGGAGTATTCTGTGCCTGTCAAATCCCAACCGCCTCCACTACCATATCCCTCAAATGAATCTATCTTGTCAGAGTCGTTGAGTGACATAAAACTGGTTAATGTCATATGTGCATAACCAAATTCTAGTATGAAATTATCTTCATTTTTGTTATGACTAAATAAGACACCCTCAACACCAACCCCGTACTCCAGATGGTCATCATCAATAATGAACTCCCTACAGAACCATTCCCCGTTGCTTAAACTGATACTTTCTCCGGGACTCGAATATATGATCTCTCTTTGTCCCAAATACATTGGAATGATACTAGGGCCTACTAATATTAGAAATAGCACTGAGAGGACACCAATAGAAAACAAGATTCGTCTTCTTTTTGTTGTTTCTTCCACCAAGATTCATCCTCTGGGTTTCTTATCTTCACTGATTTTTGTAAAATTCGTTCTACTGGATAAATAGCTTTCAAAACTTATGTACTCTTGTCCAGGTCTTGTCCAAGACTTGGACAATCTCTTCATAATAGATGTTATTTGTGATCATGCATAATGACGTCAAATGAGTAGTCGTGTTTGAAACGAGATAGAAGATATTGCTTAAGAACAAAAGATGGTTATCGTTGATACATGAAAGAAGAGCTCATAGCACCCTGTGGCATGAACTGTGCAATATGTGTTGCATACTTTGGATATAGAATGGATGGAGGCAGGAGAAAGACTGCATGTAATGGTTGTAGAATTAAGAACAAGGATTGTGCCTTTGTCAAAAAGCAATGTGAACTTCTTTCCAAACACCAGATTGAGTATTGTTTCGAGTGCGATCACTTTCCTTGTGAGCAGTTAAAGAAACTTGACAAGCGCTACAGAATTAGATTCAATATGAGCAGTATTGAGAACTTGGAGAACATAAGAGATAATGGAGTTAGAAAGTTCCTCAAACAGCAAAGGACAAGATACAGATGTCCTGAATGCGGTGGCACTATATGTGTTCACACCAACAGATGCTATAGTTGCTCTTGAAATCAAGAGATTGAAAAGGAGTACTGATACAAGATATAGAGAAGGAGTATTGAATTATGGGAAAGAAAGGAGTTGCAGCTGGTGTTCTGACCTTCCTTGTAGGGTTGGTGTTAGTCATAGATGACCTCCACGACTTTGTCGCAGGGACTGATTTTCTTCACTTCCTGCCAGACTTTGACCCCTATATCATCTTTGGATTCCAGCTACACCATCTCTACATTGGTATTGTATTAATCCTGATTGGACTAGCCATTGCCATGAAGTATGATGAGTAGCGCACTTGAAGTCTACTTCTCACTCTTCACACGAGGCTCAGCGACGACCTGAATTGGATTACCCTCAGGGTCCTTCAGATTGAAGTAGGAAACCATGTCAGGAATATCCATGATGTCAGATGTGTCTAGACCTTTACTTTCGAGGTATGTCTTGCAAGCATCGAGATCATCAACATCCAAAGTAAGAGTTCCTGAACCTTGACGATGTTCACCATCGCGAATGAGGTTGATACCAAGCTTGGCGCCCCTTGCAGGGAGTGCAAACTCAGCCCAACCGACTTCAGCACCTCCGTCCCAGGTTATGTCAAAACCCATGATTTCAGAGTAGAACTTTTTCGCACGATCAAAGTCCTTCACTTGATATTGAAAATATACGGATCCTTCTTTGTAGGGCATTGGCCATTTCTTATCGCTCATAACAATCATGCTATTCAGGTATAATTGTGATTTAACTATTGTGAACACAGTAGAGGTTCTATAAACCTTGAAGGCATGCGATTGCAATCAATGGGAAAAGGATAGTTGCATCACCAATAACGGTCTCAAAGTTCGCTTCTGTCTGTACTTTTTGCCAGGATATCCCCTCATCAAGGGGTGCACCACCAAGACTACCACCCTCAGGTCGGTCAAGTGTGATTTGAACAGCCATGTCGAGACCCCCCCTAAGAATAGTAGAACCCATGGTGAAGTGCTTTGTGAGACCTCCTCCAAGCATGATGGCTCCGGTTTTTTTCTGTTCTGTCACAATTTTACCAAGAATTCTGAGATCCTTCACAAAGTCAAGGGCAAGATTCTTGGTTGTGCTGTAAGTATAGAGATGAAATCCTAACATGGAGTCCATGAGACCGGGAGAGAATATCGGAATATTATGAAGAGCAGCCTGTTTGACGATGGAGTTGTCATCTTCGATTGTCATGCCAAGTTCAGTAAGAAATTCACTTGGAGCAAGAGTTGTCAGTTTCTCATCAGAGAGTCTGTCGAGGAATCCATAGATACCCTTCTCGAAGAGCTCAAAGTCCTTTTCGTGCACGAAAATGTCTGCTATTCGTCCCATTCCAGCCTCGCGAAGTTCAACATCATCCTTTGAGGGCGGAACTCTGAAGTGGCTGCCTCCATATGCCTCGACAAGATCATGTACAATGTTTGCGCCACTTGTGACGATAGCTTGGATGAAACCCTTCTCAACAAGATGACGAACAATGTTTCGTAGACCTCCTGGAACCATAGGTCCAGACATAGAGAGGAATGTAAAGCAGTCCGTGTCGTCAAACATGCGCTTTGTAATTTCAGCAGCTCTTCCCAGTCTTCCTGCTCCAAGAACACCCACCTTTTCCATGGCTTTGAGATAATCAGGGATTTCCTTGATCTTAGTAGGGTCTACATGGTTGACCTTGTCCAAATCAGTCACCAAGAGCGAACCATGAGCTTGCTGAGATAAGTCATTCTGTTGAGATGAAATGAAAGAAACGAGCCCAGGCCATATTCCGGGAGGGCAGGACCTGGACTCACAAATCCAGAACGAATTCTAAATATATTATGACAGGAACAATGTTCAGGTTTGTTTCGACTCTAGATACTGTTTGACGAATTGTTGTAGAGTGGGGAGGCTTCCGAAAGTAATCATTAGAAGCGTACTTCAATACGTTTAAACGCTAAGACCCATGGCTTGTCTTATGCAGCTAAGTCCCTATAGCACTCTCCCCCTAGTAATCATTGTTCATGCACTATTTATGCAAGGAGTGTGGCTCTTCTTAGGTCGTCGAGCTCGGGACATATATCTTGGAGACATTATGCACTTTCGAAAGCCATCATCAGTGCTCTCAAGATACTACGATTGGCGTGTCACGAAATTCCTTAATGCGCTGATTGAGGGCATTGTGTTCTTAGTCATTCTGCTTGCTTCGTTAATATTGATATCAATAATACTGGTTGACTTTGCTGCGTTTATAGATGCAATTCTCTATGTCTTGTTTGTGATGTTCCTCTCCTTCTTGAGCTCTATCCAAATGGCATGGCGTGTCAAAGAGATCAATCAGCGAGAGAACGAATTGAGGTCTTCAATTAGTTCATCCACGGATAAGATTGGCGTAGCAAGAGAAATGATTGAGAATCTAATTGTCCAGGGACCTATGGGGGATGGGAGAATCTGGTTTGCTCTATACAGACTGGCTCAAAAGCCAAACCAGGTTGGATGGGCAATTAGGGATGTACTTTTTGAGAAGGCGAAAGAGTTGAGGGCAATGGATCAATATTCAACTAGGGAATATAATTCAGCCACACGTGACAAAGGACCAGGAATAGAATCTTGAACCAGGGCTAAAGGCTATTCAGTAAGTCTTATATCCGATTCCAAAGGCGTTCACGAGAATCCCATTAGGAGGAACTCCATATGTCAAAGAGTGACGTTCTAAAAGGCCGTAGAGGCGTTGTCACAAGTTATCGTAGGGGAAAGCACCTACAGCATCCAAATCAAGTGATTCTGCTATTCAATGAGATCAAGACCAGATCCGAGGCTTCAACACTTGTTGGTCGTAGGGTGAAGTGGATCTCGTCTGAGGAGAAGGAGTTCCTAGGCAAGGTGCTTGGTCCACATGGAAACAGTGGGGCAGTTCGTGCTAAATTCCGGACAAATCTACCCGGGCAAGCTATTGGAACCCCAGTTGTCCTATTATAGACAATCACGAACTTTTATCTAGCTAGCAGAGGATGCCTAATTGGCTCCGATGATGCAACTGGCTATCTGAGGGCAGAGATGCCCAGCGACGATTCATAGTTAGACTGAGGAGCCACATCTTGAACACATTTGTCTGCTTATGGTTGGAGAAATATTATGCTTGAGTTGTTGCTGTATTTCACTGCATACTTTCTTGCAGGGCTCTCACTCAAGCTAGGAGATGACCTACTGGATGAGCTTGATAGGTCTCAACTGGCCATGATTCCTTTGTCTATTGCGGGACTTCTATTTGGCCTACTCATGACAATCTCAGAGTGGGACTTGGTTCTACTGACCAGCATAGTGATTGGTGTCTTAGTTTCAGGGAAAGTGAATAATCCCCAATTCATTGTGGGGTTTGTGTTAATCTTCGGAACTTTGCTAGTGGTTGGAGTTCCAGTTGTTACAGACTGGTTAGAGTGGATGACTTTACTCATCATTCTCTTCATGGCAGCAGTCCTTGATGAGAAAGGAAATGATTGGGCAGATAAGGAGAAATCACCATTGGCCTTCAAAATGTTCGAGTATAGATTCGTGCTCAAGATAGTTGTGCTTGGCCTTGTGATACCTTGGCCAATGTTTCTTTTAGCAGCAATTGGACTTTGGATCTTTGATCTTGGGTATGAATCTGCTGGGTGGCTAATAAAAGGATTATCAAGCAAGAGTCTTGTAAGCAAGACTACAACAGACATCTAGAAAAACAGGATCTAGTCCCTTTTCTCGGGCGAAGTCTACCCCTTCTTGACTTATCAGAGCAATTCCATTTACACCACTCAGAATCGCATATCGGTCGGTCTCAATTTTGTGTTTTCCCATTGGTCGAGCACATCCCAAGAGAAGTGGAACTTCTTTCATTCCTAATCTTGCAATGGTGATTATGCGTCCAATGTCCTCAGGAGCTGGTGGGTTGATGTCTTGCATTGGTGTCTTCCTCAAGGGACTCAACGCAATAATTACAACTGCAGCTGGATTGCCTTGGGCAATCATATCCAAAGCTTCAATCTCACCAGTCAGTCTTCCATAATCGAGACCTACGAGTACATGAGGCACAGTTGGTATACCAAGATCCTCAAGGATGTCAAGTGAACGTCGCATCTTCTTTGGTCCATCTTTAATGTGATAGACCTCCCTTGAAACACGCTCACTGCCAATGACATCAAGCATTGCTGCGTCAATCTGGGCCTCTGCTAAACCTCGAGCTGTTTTTTTACTAACAAGACCAGTATGCACTACAATCTCGAGGTCTAATTCAGATTTCACCCTTTGAATTGAGTCAGTGAATCGCTCCAGAGGGACGTATCCCTTTGAGTCAGACCCGCCACTAATCAATACACCTTCTCCACCCAACTTTTTGATTTCTTGGCACCTATCAAACAGACTCTCAGGAGTGAACGTGGACTCCATTCCCTTCAAAAGCCGTCCATCACAATGTTCACATTTGAGAGAACATGATGTGCCTGTCACACTGAGTGATGCAAAGTTCTGGGAGCTTACTTGAACATGGTCTTTGATCTCATATGGATATGCTGTTGGGCTATAGCATAGAAGGTCATGATCATAGATAATTAATCGCTGATCAAATCCTTCTTTCATTAACTCCTTAAGCTCATTGGATGATGCTTGTAGGACTGCATATCCTTCATTGATTATATCAAAGCTCACAGGAGTACCTCGTGATTTCTGAGTATACCTAGGTTTTTAGAATTGTTATGTATGCTAAAGAGTAACAAACAAGTACATCTTGAGTTTCTTTTGGACTCATCTCCAAACTTGATGGCAGGTGGCATACTGTGTCTACTGTGCAAACAGATTCAATCAATCTCTTCTTTAATGCAAAAAGCGTAGCTATCTATGGTGCTTCTGCAAGTCAGAACAGTGTGGGTCAAGCAATAGTTCAGAACTTTATCAAGCCACAATACACGGGGAAGGTCTATGGGGTCAATCCAAAATATACACAGGTCCTAGGTATTCCCTGTTTTCCTACACTCCAAGATATAGAGGCACCAATAGATTTAGTCGTTGTAGCGGTACCCGCCAGAATTACACCAAGGGTCTTTGAAGATATTGCAGCCAAGGGGTCCAAGGCGGTTATTGTGATATCAGGAGGATTCTCAGAGACTGGTCCCAAAGGAGCAGAGATTGAGGATGAGATTGTTGCAATAGCTAGGAAGAGTGGAATTCGAATAATAGGTCCAAACTGCGTGGGAGTTGTGGATACACACAGTCACATTGACACATTCTTCTTACCTGAGTATCGATGTGGGCGTCCAAAACCCAGTAATGTGGCAAATATCTCTCTTGTATCTCAGTCAGGAGCGTTTGCCGCTGCAATATCTGACTGGACTGCTGAGCTTGGTCTGGGGATAAGCAAGCTCATCAGCTTGGGAAACAAGAGCGACATTGATGATGATGATCTTCTTTGCTATCTTGGAGATGACTCTACAACCCAAGTCATATGTTATTACACAGAAGGCTATGATGAGGACAAAGGTCGTACGTTCTTTGACACAGCAAAGACTGTGACTCCACGCAAGCCAGTTCTCGTTGTAAAATCAGGAAGAGGAAAGAGAGCTAAGGCAGCTTCAATGTCACACACAGGGTCTCTTGCTGGGTCTGATAATATCACTGATGCAGCCTACAAACAAGCTGGAATAATTCGGGCAAATAACTTTGAACATATGTTTGACATGGCTAAAGCGCTAGCTATGCAACCAGCAGCGAAAGGCGACAGGGTTCTAATGGTCACTAATGGGGGTGGTCTTGGTGTAATGACCACTGATGCTCTTGAAGCATTAGGGCTTAACATACCAAGTCCCTCAGCTGAACTTGTGAAGAAGTTCAACGAGAAATTACCTGCGTATTGCGCAGTGGGTAATCCAATCGATGTGGTTGGGGATGCAAACTCAGGTAGGTATAATGTGGTACTTGAAGAGGCAATTGCGAGTGGCGAATATGACATCTTCGTGGTAGGCATGTTACTGCAGACACCTAGTCTGGACATGGATGTTACCAATGTGATTTCAAACCATCAGCGTTCATCAGGACTTCCATTTGTTGTTGTTTCCATGGGAGGAGGATTCACAACAAAAGCAGGTGAGATAATGGCGCTGATGGGAGTTCCGACCTACCCAACAGGTGAGAAGGCAGCTCTTGCTGTGAAGGCTCTCGCGCAATATGGAGAGATCAGGTATGGTGCCAAGTTCAGCAAAACAATGGTGTCGGACAAATGATATAATAGGATGGACAAATCAGCAACAAGAGAGAGGTCTGAGTCATAGATGAAAGAAGCGAAAAAAATCTTCAAGGCTGCTCGTGAGGAGGGCAGGACCTTTGTTCTTGAACACGAAGCAAAGGACATCATGAAGGCATATGGCATCCCAATTCCAGCCTATGCAACTGCAACTACGGTTGAAGAAGCAATTGAGAAATCCAAAAGCATGGGATTTCCCGTTGTACTCAAGATCCTTTCCAAAGATATTCTGCATAAGTCAGATGCAGGAGGCGTGAAGATTAATCTCAAGAATGAGGACGATGTTCGAAAAGCCTTCGATGAGATTATGAAGAATGCAAAGAAGTATGGAAAAGAGAAAGGTTTGGAGATTGACTTGAGTCGTGGGGTTTTCATCTCCGATTTTGTAGACATGGGGACTGAGATCATTGTGGGAGTCACAAAGGATCCACAATTTGGTCATGCTCTTATGGCAGGTCTGGGCGGCATCTTTGTCGAGGTTCTCAAAGATGTGTCATTCAGACTGATTCCATTCTCAGAAACTGATGCTAGGGAGATGTTAAGCGAACTCAAAGCATACAAGATTCTCGAGGGTGTGAGAGGCGAGGGTCCCCGGGACATTGACGCGTTAGTCGAAGTAATGCTCGCAGTTTCAAAGATGGTTGAGGAGAACCCTGAGATAATTGAACTTGACTGTAATCCAACATTCGTATATGAGAAAGGAAAAGGTGCCCTCGTGGTTGATGCGCGGATTTTGATAGAAAACCTCAACGAAACTTAGTCACTAATCATAGTATGAAGAAGAACTAGACCTCTCTTGAGATCGATGTCCTTCAGAGGATCTTTTGATGATGTCTTTGTAGCTGTGGCTAGAAGCAACAAGAGTGCAACCAATCTAGGCACAAGTCTAGCGTACTGAAGTAGGAAGTCTTTGTTTCCAGTTGAGTCTACAACAAGACCTTCAAGACGTCTTATCAAAAGCTGAATCCTCTCTTCTACGCCATTATCAAGTTTAAGTCCTCGAAAAAGCTGAATCGCCACTGATTCATCTTGCAAGAAGGCAGATGAAACACCAATATTCTCGAACATCTGCAAAGCATTGAGAATAGTAGAGTCGTAGTGCTCATCTTCGAGCCGTTCTATCTCTTGTTTTACAGCCTGAAGTTGACCTAGAAAACGGAGTGAGTTTGTCAGTATAGTCCGCGAAGCCCCAGAGGTGGCTGGAGCCATTTCTGCTAAATAATCACCATGAACCTTCTCAAGGCGTGCAGCAGCTGACGAGTTCAGTTTTCTCTCGAACCCTGGAGAGAATCCAACACTTGCTGCTTTTGGCAGAACAGGATGCGACCCCAATCTACGAATTACAGTCAGCGCTTTGAAATCCTCACTTGGAACATAGAAGCAAAGTATTCGGAGTATGTCATATGCTGTTTCAAAGTCAGTTTCTGATATCACATTGCGACCTTGTCCTTTGCATGCAAAAGCACTAAGAATAGCCCATGAAGAAATAAAACTCTCACGAAGGTCATCTCGTTGGACTTTATCTGCCACCTCATGTTCTTTCAAGAAACGAAACAATTTCTCTGCAGCACCTGAGATTCTCTGTAGAGTATTGGGTCCAAATTGGAGGTCAGTTATGGACTTAATGAAGTTCCTTGGTTCCCTAGAGGGTGGTCTTAATACAAAACCAGGCTCATTTCTGGTCATTAGCCACCATTTTGATGTTGAAGTGAAATAGTCAAGCACATCAATTGCTTCAGTGACATCAGTTGGATTTGCTAGATCTCGGGATTCTAAATATGCCACAAGTTTCGTGAAGAGACTGACAAATCGTGTTAGATGGACTGATATCTTGGACCCTAAGAACAGAAAATCTGTAAACCTAGTTACTACTATTTCGATTTGTTTAGGGACAGAGTCCTCTACCGTTATTCCTAGCAAACCTTTGTAGACTTCAACTGGAGTTCGCGTCAAAACTCTGCAATCTCCTGTTATGTCAATTCACTGATTTTGACATATAAAAGCTGACAAGATACTACTTACCAAATCTTCTAGACCGTGCTCCATAGGAACGTAAAGCGCGCCATATATCAATCCGGCGAACAGCTGGCCAGTAAACTTGTGCAAAGTAAAGCTCTGAATATGCGGATTGCCACAAGAGAAAACCAGAGAGTCGTTCTTCACCTGATGTACGAATTATAAGATCAGGGTCAGGTATACCATTAGTGTATAGGTGGCCTTCTATAATGTCCTCATCAATCTGAGATGATGACAATTCGCCAGTTTCAATCTTTTCACCAATCGCCCTCACAGCATCAACAAGCTCAGCTCTTCCAGAGTATCCAATAGCGACATTTAGAATGTGGTCATTATATTCTTTGGTTTCCTCCTCGGCATCTCGGATAGCTTTCTGAACTTTTTCAGGAAGAAGGTCAACTCTTCCAATAGCCTGTATTCGAACTCGATGACGGTGAACATCCGGATTCCCGACGACTTCACTAAACTTTTCTTCTGCAAGAGCCATTATCTCCTCGACTTCATCCTTTTTCCTCTGAAAATTCTCGATAGAGAAGGCATACAATGTGCACACTTTCACATTAGCCTCCCAAAGAATACGCAACACATCCATCACCTTCGCAGCACCCCTTTGATGACCAAACCATGGAACCTCAAGGCCATGTTTTCGTGCGTATCTACGGTTCCCATCTAGAATAATGCCAACATGTCGTGGAGCACTATCTTTGTCTAATTGTCTGAAGAGATAGTATTCATACAGTCTATACATAGGACCAGATAGGTTCAATTCTAACACACTCTACTAAACTAAAATGGAAACCTCAACTTAATAGAGTTGATGTTGTGTTGGTAGATGCATTAGATCATTTTCGCAATCTTCTCTGCAGCACGTTTCATATCTAAGAATATGAGACCTAGTTTGGCATTTGCAGTGGTGGAAACAGTCAGACAAGCGTTGATGCCAGCTGCCGTGACCAACAACCAGCCATCGACACCCTTGACATTGACTTGCTCAAGGTTGCCTTTCCCAAGCTCTATCGCCGCTCTCTCACCAAGACTCAGCATAGCAGCAGTCATTGCTGCGACCTTTGCCTCATCTACATCTGTGGGAAGAGCCGAAACAATTGGTAACCCTTCTACACTAACTATAGCACAGGCTTCAATCTCGGGAATGCTTCCTTGTAGTTCGTTCAGAACACCTTCGAGAGTATTTTCGCGGGTCTCTGCCATTTGGTCTCACCTGTCATTTGTACATTCTTTTCAGGATGACTTCTCTTGCTATTGCTTGAAAAGCCCTCTTAACTCCTACGCCCTGTACAGCAATTGTTTCATAGATGGGTACATTTCCACCAAGACCAAGTAGGTCGAGCATTTCATCTCGTGACATCCTGTTTGGTAAGTCTCGCTTGTTTAGCATGACTACTATCGGAATTTCACGACCAAGAGCATCACCGAGGAACAACTTTAGCTCCTCGAAACTCTCTGTGTTCTCATCGCGCTGATCCGGTGAAGAGTCTGCAACAAATAGGATTCCATCAGTGCCCTGAAGCACCACCTTTCTCTGATGCCTGTGTCGTTTCTGTCCAGCCACTGTGAAGACATCGAAAAGCACTCGGCCACCCGCTGACATAGGGACATAGTCAAAGAACAGCGTACGATTGGTTTCATCCTCAATTGCAGTGAACTCTCCCTTCTGTAGCCCTTCTACTTTTCCATAAAGCCAGCGGAGCGCGGTTGTTTTGCCTCCTAGGGACGGGCCATAGAATACTAGTTTGAGATGAATTCGTCCCTTGTCGTCTTTTCGAATTGTAAACACCTCATTGTGTCACTGCAGAGGTCCCTGTAGTGGGATGTTGGTTGAGTAAAGTTCTGTCTAATAAAAGCCTTTGTGGCACGAGAGGGTGCCCTCGGACGGCTTTTTGGTTGACTGAACTGATTCACTCCAGTACTCATGATTACTGGAACAGCCAAGCGTGGATACATCTGTGTGTGATATGTATGATTTCACACACGCTCGAGCTCAGCCAGGGCAGATTTTAGGTCTTCTTCGTCAAGCTCGCTCTCTTTGGGAGATAATGGCTCCACTGCAAGGAACTTGTCAAGCTCATTAGCTAGTTGTACACCTTGTTTCTTCATCACAAGCCGGATCAGACCAATATTCACCTCTGCCTCAGAAACTACACAGAGTACACCTTTCCCACAAGCTGAGGCGAAAATTTTGCCCTCCGAGAACTCAGAAGTGACTATCTCAAGCTCCCCAATCTGCAGGTTCTTGCCCTGCTCCTCACTTGCACAGAAGACCGCACTGGCAATGGCTCCAATTGAGTCGACGTCTACTGGGTAGTAGCTCAGCTTCGACACATTAGCTATTGTGAGGCCTGTCTTGTCGACTAGTATGACCTTTTTGATACCTTTGTCTTGGCGAATGATCTCTGTCAAAATTTTATCAAACGCCTTTGGGTCGCTCATTCATAGTTCACCTCAATCTTATTCTCTTACTGATTGTTCTTAAGGACTACTAGGATGAGTCCTTCGTTCACTTCCGGTGCGATGTTAATCTGACCCTTGGTTGTATCCAAGGTCAGAAATGACAACGACCCCTCTCGAAGTTCTCGCACAGCATCTAGTGCTTTTCCAACGAGGGAGGTGATTATTGCAGCGACGTTCTCTGTAGTTTCCGGGTCTAGATCACTACTGAGTGGCAGACCTTCCAAGGTGGTCACGACAACTCCTCGGACTCCTTCTTGTGACTTAAGTTTAGAAAGAATCCCTTGGAGCTTTTCTTGGCTAATCACCATACAGAGGCCTCGCTGATTCAACTGTGCCTTAACATCTACGCCGCAGTTGACTATTTTAGACTTGTGGAGATATGTTACCAACCCACGTAGCTCATTTGCGCATTTGAAGAATATTTGGGGTTGTGTTACATCATCTGTGGGGATTTTATACCTTCATTCATAATAAAGAATTGATTCCAGTGTCGTTCCTGGAAGGACATGAATAATGCCCAGTAAACAATGAACGATTGTGTTACATAAAAAAAGAAGCGTGGTCGTGTTAGAAAAACACACGACCATTGATTTTGATTCAAAGTATTAGGCTTCTTCATCTTTGTCAAAGAGTTTCTTTGAGCTTCTTTTCATCTGAGCAAGACTACCTGTGAAAGCTTCATCAGCAGCTCTTGATGGGCCTGCAGCTGGAGCCTCAGCCATCATCTCCTCCTGACGAGTAATCTCAGCCTCCTCGTTGTTCAAGACATTGTCAGTCTTATCCAACATTGCTTGAACGCTAGCAGGAGCAGACTTTGCCTTTGTCTTCAGAGCCTTTCTGAATGAGGCGATCCGCTCTCGCCCCTTCTCCCTATCACCACGGAAAGACTCTTCCCCAGCTTTCTGTGTCACAAAGGTTGCACCAACTGTTGGGTCGAGGGTTTCCATTATTTCTTCCTCTTTCTTGGTAACACGAAGCTTGGTTGTCACCACACGAACTCTTCGTGCACCCTCTTCATCAGTGTAAGATACTTGGACCTGTATTGGTACTTCAGGCGCCTTAATCTCCATTTCTGGTTCAACCTCAAAGTATAGCTCATGATCCTCACCAACAACTCCAATCTTACTCTCGCCGTTCTTCTTCAACTGGTCAACAACAGCCCGGGAAACTCCAGAGGCATCTTTGACTTTCACACCTGGAGGTGTGACAAGCCGCACCTCTACATCCCTACCTAGAAGAGATGCTCCAGCCAATTCAGAGAGACTGCGATCAAGCTCATTTGGAGTCACATAGTACATCTGACCACCAGTTGCTTCAGGTAAGAGCCCTAACGTCTGAAGCTCCATGCCAGCACCTGAGGCAATACCAACTACATCGACCGCGGTACCGAGTTCCATGAACATCTTTCCTAGGTCCTCGTAGTATTTACTCGCAGGAGTGACCTGATATCCCTCAAGAGCACCAATACCTTCGTTAGCAAGCCCATCCGTGAGAAGGACCACTCTTCCAACATTGCGATGCTTGGCAATGACATAGGCCATTCCAACTGCTGGGCCCAACGCAGTGCCACCTTGGTCACGGAGTGTTTGTACATGCTTTTTTAGCCGGTCCTTGTTCTTTCCCACACCTACTAATTTCACCTGGTCAAGAAGCTTCTTTGTAGACTCCATGATATCTTTAAGACTCGCAAAGGAGTCTCTCGGAAGTTCAACTGGATTTCCGTTTTCCAGATTTCGAGCAACAACAGAGCTCTCAAACTCTATCAATCCAAACATGGTGTCTGGTGCGTTCGCGGCAAGACTGTCAATGGATGTGTTCAGACTGCGTTTAACTGCAGCTAGGTTTGCTCCAGCCATTGATCCTGAAACATCAATTAGCCCAAGAAATGAACGTCCGCCTACAGAGATTGTTTCCGTTTCGGTGGTTGTGTCTGGTGGCGGGTTAACAATGAAATCGGTGTCATCACCTGCTACTACAATCTCACCCTCAATGACATTTAGAGTTCCACAGAAAGGACAAACAAAGTGTTTGCCCACCTTTGGATCGTCTTCTATTTGGTCTACACTAAGAAGGAAGCCATTACATTTGTGGCATGCAATGGGCTTTCCTACAATCTTTGTGGTTTCATGCGCAAGATGACCAAATTCTACACGCAGGACATATGGAATATCGCTCAGTACTTTTTTCGAAGCTGGAAAAGCCGCTGAGCTAGTTCTCAACATAGGCATCAGTATTTGCCTCCAAAATAATTCGAGTGACCTTTGCGTGAGGAGTTTTAAGTGATTCTACGAAGAATGCTTCTTCGTGTACAAGATAGTAATCTATAATGAACACTACAGACCAACACACAAGATATTTACATGCCTAATACCTGAAAGCAGATAGACAATTCAGGCCTCTTGGGAGGAATTTCATGATGGATAAAGCTAAGATTGAAAAAGTTGTATCAGAAACGATGGCTGCCAATGCAGATTTGGAAGGTATAGTCATATGTGATGCTAAAGGAAGTGTGCTCTTTGGTCACACAATTAGTGGAGGGACAAAGCATTCAGACATAGCAAACCTTGCGGTGAAGATAGCAGCTAACTCGTCCCAGCTCTCAGCTGGTCTAGACAAGGGGGGCCTGAAGGAAGTCAATATTGCATCAGATACCGGTTTCATTCTTATCCTCGGCGATGTTAAATTGGTACTAACGGGAGTCGCAGGAGAAGGAGCGAGAGAGTCACTAGGGCTTCTCAGAATGGCTCTGCGAAGAGCGCTTTTGCAAATGGTTACATAGAACCAGCCCAAAAAAAGTCAACAGAGTTAGACTTTTCAACACATTAGAGAATGCCCTCCAAGCCTGAATACGTTATCCAGATATAGCTGGAGTATTACTAAGGTCATACCAACCGTATTTAGGCCTCTGTAAAATCAGAATAACACAATTGGTCACGCTAAGGTTGTTCTGACTGAAACTTGCCGGAAGGGAATGGGACTTGGTTCATATTGAGAAGCTTGTATGCAAGGGCTTCAAATCATTTGGACGAGAGACAGTCACCATTAAGCTAAACCCAGGTTTCACGTGCATAGTTGGACCAAATGGATCTGGCAAGTCCAATGTTGTTGATGCCATTCTCTTTGTGTTGGGACAACTAAGTGCTAAGACTCTTCGTGCTAATGTGTTTTCGGACTTGCTATATTCTCCGCCGAAACCAAATATGCCTCCAAAAGCTAAGTCTGCTCATGTAGAGTTGCACTTCGATAATAAGGATAGAAAATTACAGATTGATGCGGATCGTGTTGTGATTGAAAGAGAATTAGATGATTCTGGAAAATCAGTATGCCGCATCAATGGAAAAGTAGTTACTCGTACTGCAGTGTTGGATGTATTAGGCGCCATTGGAGTGGACCCCAATGGGTACAACCTTGTCCTCCAAGGGGAGATTGCTCAGATGGTCAAGGTTAGTCCAATAGAGCGAAGGAAATTGATAGAGGATATCGCAGGAATATCAGCTTATGATGAACAGAAGGAACGCGCTCTCAAAAAGCTGGCTGAAAGTGAGAGCAACTTGGGTAAAGTTGACATGCAGCTTCAGGAAAGGCGCCGACAGCTTGAGAAATTAGAAGAAGATATGTCTGATGCGCGTAGGTATCAGAGTCTCCATAATCAGACACGAACACACAGAGTTGACATTCTCGCATGGAGTACCATAAAGGGTAATTCTAGGATTGAAACCATCAACGAAACGCTGGCGCAACGCGCTGAAGAGGCCGAGAGTCTTGTCAAGGAATTTGTAGAAGTGGAAACAGGTATACAGAGCACGGAAACTGAGATTGAGAAGATAGATCATGAGATTGATCAGATCACTGGAGGAGATTCAACTAGGGTATCAGAACAGTATGGTATAGTTTCTGCTGCTGTTTCTCATGTAAGAGGTGACCTGGAGAGAGCTCAAGCAGAGTTTGACAAGGTAGCTGGAGAGATGTTGGCGCTCAGTGAGGAACTTGAAACTGTACAAGATGAGATTAGTCACAATGAACAGGTTTTGGCGGACAAGAACAACGAACTGACTGGTCTTGAAAAAGAGATAGCAGGTACAGCTGCAGAGATCATCCGATTAGAGGACATGTCAGAAAGGGCACAGATTGAATATTATGAAACTACACTACGGCTTCAGGATTTGAACAATCAAATGAGACACCTAGATGAGGGTGTTTCTGAAGTTCGATCAACGATAAAGTCAGACAACAGGGAGTTAGGACTTGCATATGAGGAACTAAGAGATGCAAAGGAGAGTCTGGAGAAGACTGAAGCAGAGATTTTACAATTGAAGGAAACCGTTCCTGAGAAGAGAACTGAGCTCGAAAAGTCCGAACAGCTCGAGCGAACTCGACAGGCTGAAATCGATGATTTGACTGAACGGCTTACAACTGTAGATGCAGAAGTTGCAGAGAGCACAAAAATAGTAGCTCAGACAAGAGAGGAGCTCATCAAGGTAAAGGCACGTCAAGACGCTTTGAAAGAGGCAGAGGACGCGTTTCTTAAGAGACGTCGTGCAATCGCCACAGTTCTGGAGCTTAGAGATGCAGGTGCAATTGGTGGAATATATGGCACAGTAGCAGAGCTTGGAACAATTGACCCAGACTATGCGGTAGCATTGGAAATAGCTGGGGGCAATAGACTCTCACATATTGTTGTTGAGAATGAGCGTGTTGCAACGGAATGTGTCAACGTGTTGAAGAATGAGCGAGTTGGTAGAGCCGCGTTCATTCCACTTGACAAGATTAAGACTAGTGCTCCTGGAAAACTCCCCAAAGATGATGGAGTTATCGACTTCGCATTGAACTTGGTGAAGTTTGATCCTAAAATGCACCCAGCATTTGAGTTTGTATTTTCTGATACAATTGTGACTGAGGATTTTGAAACAGCAAAACGGCAAGGGTTCCAAGGACAGAGAGCAGTATCTCTTGAGGGAGATCTTGTAGAGCGTTCTGGATTGATTACAGGGGGATATTTCCAACAGGCCACAGCTGGGCTGTCGCTCCAGGTGGAGGACACTAGCCCTGAGATTGAGGATCGTCTTAAGGGATTGGAAGAGATTCTGACCGAGCTTCGTAGCAAGCAGGATGTTCTTCGGAAAGAGCTAAAGAGCTATGAAAAGGAAGTTCAAGGTCTTTCAAAGACAAATTACAAACTCCGTATGGAACTGGAGCGATTAGAAGAACGATTTGAAGAGCAAAAATCTAGATCTACGATATTACAGGAGCGAATAGACAAGGCGAGCCTCACAATCAATGAACTTGAATCTCAGATAAAAGACCTTCAAGAGCGCGATGATGAACTTAGTGTACAGCGAGAGAGAGTTCGTACTCAACGTGATGAAGCTAATGAAGCATTGGTCACCTCGGATGCCAACAAGCTCAATCAGGAAATCAAGGATTTGAAGGAAGTACTGGAACAATATCAGAAACAAAGAGAGAAGCTTCAGAGTGAAATCACCTCTGTAAGAGTTGCGATTGATGAACGGCTTGGACCTAAAGCCATTGAGCTTGAATCCAAGATTCAAGCTCACGATGCAATTATTCCAGGCCTTGAGGAGGAAGTGAAACGACTACAAATGGGACTCTCAGAGAGAGAAAGAGAGTTTGAGAAGCTCAAGGAAGAGCGGGAACGCATTGATGAGGCTGTAAAGGATAAGCGAGTTCGCCAGCTTGAATTAAAAGAAGACCTACGAAATCTAAGGCTGCGGCATGAAGAGATTCGTGAAGCACAGACATCCAATGAAAAGGCAGTATATCGGCTTCAGACCGAACAAGGCAGACTAGAGGCGGATGTCGTTGGATTTGTAGCTGAACTGAACACAGTTGGAAGCGCCCAAGAGGCTCTTGAGGAGAGAGCAGAAGAACGGGAACTCACCTACAAAGAGATAGAGGAACTTGAGGAGAAAATCAAAGAGATTGAGAGAGAACTCGAAGCCATGGGACCTGTCAACCTGAAGTCTCTGACAGACTATGACTTGGAGAAAGAACGGTACGAAGAAATTGTTGACAAAAAGACTAGGTTGGAAAATGAACGAAAAGAGATACTTGTGTTCATGGAGGAACTTGAGGCTGAAAAAACACAGAAGTTCCTCACCGTCTACAACGAGATTGCTGACAACTTTTCAAAAGTTTTTGCAAAGCTTTCTCCTGATGGTGAAGCCAACCTCATGCTTGAGAATCCCGAACATCCTTTGATGGGAGGAATAACAGTCAGATCAAAACCACGCGGAAAAGAGCTGGTCACTCTTGATGCGATGAGTGGCGGAGAGAAGACGCTTACTGGATTGGCACTCATTTTTGCCATTCAGATGTATAGTCCTGCAAGCTTCTACATATTTGATGAGATAGATGCTGCGCTTGACAATGTTAACGCTCATAATGTGGCACTACTCATCTCAGAGATGTCGAAAAACTCACAGTTTGTTGTTGTGTCCTTGAGAGACACCACAGTTCGAAAAGCTGATTTATTGGTTGGAGTATCAAATCAAGATGGAATCTCAAGGATTGTTTCAGTCGATTTGGAGGAGGTTGCTACATCAGCATGATGAATGAAGATTCTCCCTTCTGGGCAACTCCACCCTACATTCTTCTCACAGATGTGCTCCAACTAGATAAAGTTGAACCTTGGAATGTAGATGTCGGTAAGCTTGTGGTTGGTTTCCTTGATGAGATGAAGCGACTGGGAGATATTGATTTTCGTATCTCAGGAAATGCACTATACTCAGCATCTGTGATTTTCATGAGAAAAACCAGAGAGTTAGTTGAACTTGGGCTCCTACCACCAGAGGAAGATGATGATGAGGATTTCGTGATTCCGCTCATTCGTCCCCCCTTCAGACTGACAAATCGGCGTGTGACGCTTGAAGAGTTACTTGTTGCTATGGATCAGGTTCTCAGCAAGGGTGTCAGACAACGAGCTATTACTACCAAACGAAGATACAGCTCAAGAGCGGATCCATTGACATTTGAGATGAACAAAGACCAAGCCAACATTGAGGAGACAATAGCTGATGTCTATGGAGATCTCTGCAGGATAATGAAAGTTGGAGAGGTGTCAAGGTTTACTGATGTACTTATGAATAACACAAGACAAGAGATTGTGAGAGTCTTCTTTTCACTCCTGTTCCTTTTTGCAAGAGCTTACATTGACATTTGGATGGATGAAAATAGCATCATCTGGGTAAAACTAGAGGGACCTCCTAAGGCGACTAAAAAGGACAAGTCTAGTGATGAGGGGATAAAACCAGAGATTAAGACCTAGGGTGTTGTCAATGGATGATGATATGATCACACTAGAAGCAGCCCTTTATGTTTCGGGTCGAGCTCTGACTTTAGAGGAACTGGCAGACATCATTGGTAAGTCTCAATCTACTGTGCAGAAGATACTTGATGAATTAAGCTTCGAATATAGCAAGAGAGAGAGTGCTTTAGAGGTAGTTGCTCTACCAAAGGACCGGTATGTGATGCAGTTGAAACCAGAACTCACTCCCCGCGTTGGTAAACTAATACCAGGAGGACTCCTCTCATTCGCAACTCTTCAGACTCTGGTTTTTGTTGCTCTCAAACAGCCCATACTTCAATCAGAGCTTGTATCTCTACGAGGAACACATTCCTATGATCATATCAAAGACCTTGTTGACAAGAAGTTCATTGATGCTGTACCTGAGGGTCGCTCAAAGTTATTAACAACAACCCAACTCTTTGCTGATTATTTCGGTCTGGATAGTGATAGAGTCAAACTCAAAGCACAACTCAAGTTCAAAATGAAGAAAATACTTGAAGACCAGAGTGAAATTAAAGAACCATCTACACATTAGACCGGTTCTAACACACCCTTGGTATAGGCTCTCCATAAGGCACCTGGAGTATTTTACGACCTCCGATTTTAGTTCTCATGACGACTCTGGCTTTACCATCAAGAACCTTTCCAACTACACGAGCATCATTGGTGGTCTTGTGTTTTGAAAGAGCACTTAGAATGTCATCAGTATTGGTTGAGTCCACAATCATGACTGCTGTGCCTTCACAGGCCATATGAAGTGGATCAAGACCAAGTACATTACATAAGGATTGTACTGCTGGACGAATAGGAATTAGGTCTTCTTGTAGCTCAAATTCAACCTTTGATTTTGATGCAATCTCGTTCAGTGCGACTGATGTGCCGCCCCTGGTTGGGTCCTTCATGGCATGCACTCCGCCTATATCAAGACATGAATGAATAGGGTCCCAGAGAGGTGCTACATCACTGACCAAATTAGTATCAAACTTCAGTCCTTCTCGATGCGCTAGTAATGATGTTCCATGATCACCAACTGGTCCTGTCAGGATTATGTCATCACCTGGTCTGGCACCACTGTCTTTGATGGGATGGTCTAGGTATGGAATCCCTATGCCTGTTGTTGACATAACAATCCCATCAAGAGTGCCAGGGGGCATCACCTTTGTATCACCAGCTATCATAGCCACGTCAAGTGGTTCGATGATGCTATTGAGAGACCGAAGCATGGTTTCAAGGAGCGCGATTTCAACTCCTTCTTCTACAATCACTGTGTTTGTCATTGCAACTGGTCGAGCGCCCATAACAGCCAAGTCATTAATGGTGCCACATGCTGTCAGAGTTCCCAAATTACCACCTGGGAATACTATTGGATGTACAGTATGAGCGTCAGTGCAGACAATTAAGTTAGCACCTGCAGCTTGAAATGTGGCTCCATCGTCCATCTCATCCAGACCTATATCCCCAATCTTTCTTCGACCAAAGGAGGGGATTATGACACCTTCCAATAGACGATGCATTACCTTTCCACCAGCCCCATGTGCTGTTTCAATCTTAGACATTATCGATTCTCCAGCTAAGTGGTATCCTGAAGCAACCCCTGAAAGTATTTGAAGAGGTCGCTTTGGTCATGAGAAGAAGTTGGCCACTAAGCAAGATTTAAAACGAATCTACAAGGAGCCTCATTGACCTAACTAAGAGGTAGTCAGAAATGGGTGTCTGGCATAGAAGATCATCACGAACATCCACCGGAGCTCGATTAAGACGTTTCAGAGGCAAGAGAAAGCACCAGATGGGGCGAACTCCAACTGAAACTCTAATGGGTGAAGCCAAAAGAATATCAATCGATAGTAGGAGTAAAGCAAAGAAGACCCCAGCCCTCCGTCTGACCCAGGTTAACGTTACCGACCCATCAAAAAATGTCACATACCGTGCTGAGTTACAGGATGTCGAGAAGAACCCAGCTAATATGGACTATCAGCGAAGGAAAGTCATCACACGCGGTACTATCATCAAAACCTCGAAGGGGCGTGCAAGGGTAACAAGCAGGCCAGGGCAAGATGGCATTCTGAATGCGGTACTAATCTGAGAAACTGGCTCTTGCTCACAGTTCTCTCTAAGATGATGGAGATTCAACAATCTCCGCTTCTATACTTGTTATCACGAAATCCTTTCCACCTGTGATTTTAGTAGAACTACTTCTGCATCTTGGACACTTCATAGGTGCAAAAACAGCTATCTGATCGGGAATATCAGGGTCTATCTTTGACTCGCCTTCAAATCCACAGTCACTACAGAGGAGTCGACCTCTGACTGTCTTGATCCTTAACTCTGCACCCTCCAGGATTGAATTTCTACTGGCAATCTCGAAATTGAAAATTAGTTGTTCAGGTACAAGAAATGTGAATTCTCCAACTTCTACATTTACAACTGACACTTTTGATGCCCTATTGCTCTTTGCTGCTTGGAGTGCAGTGTCCACAATAGAACAGGCTGCGGAGAATTCGTGCAACTAGTCACACCAATTGGAGCTTGTTTGAAGTCCTGTTAAGTCATTTCCGATATAGTCAAAGGTCAGACTCTTTATATGAATCAGTGTCCACGGAAGGATTGTTCTGTTATGATTTAAGAGGGAGACGCTTTGTCAAAGACACCTAAAGAGTCAAGGAAGAAATCTGCGTCTAAGAAAGAAACAACGAGTAGTAAAAAGACCTCATCCAAGCAGACAAAAAAGAAGGTATCTGAACCCAAGACAAAAGCTAGTGAGAAGAAGACTACTAAGACAAAGAAGACACCCGTCAAGAAGACAAGTCAAAAGAAATCAACACCTAAGATGACTGTAAAGAAAAAACCTGCGAGAAAAACTCTCAGCAAAAGTGAGAGAGAGATGCTTAGCGAACTGGAAACCGAGATACATAGTGATGACGAGCAGGTGTGTCTGGGAGCTGTCGAGCGTCTTGGCGCTTTGAAACATCCTGATGCAACACGTGTTTTGATTGTCGCATTGGCTGATCAAAGATACATGGTCAGGATTCATGCAGCAGCTCAGCTTGGTGAACGGAGGGACAAGGAGTCAGTGGATGCATTGGTAAAATCATTAAATGATGATTCAATTTTCGTTAGGCAGACTGTGGCTGGGGCTCTTGAGAACATAGGTGGTGCCAAAGCAAAGAAGGCTATCTCTAAGGCTGAGAAAGATGGTTTACTACTGGATGAATTGCCAGAGGGAAAAAGACTAGGTGAATAGGAGTTAGATGCTTCTTTGTCATTGTCAGAGAAGTAATGTATTTGACTACATTCTGCTTATATTGAAAGATGTCAGGAAGTTGTTACAAGACTAGACGGAGAATATCTATCTTGAATGAAGAGATTACGAAGATTGAGTCGCAAATCAAGGATCTCGATTTAGATTACATGCGTGGATTGGTTTCAGAGGAAGAATACAACAGGAAAATGGCTAACTTGAAGCAGCAACTTGAACAAGTCGGTGGCTCAACACAGACTGTTTCATCAGTTCAAAGAATCGAGTCAAAGGAACTACAAGCCACTAAGCTTCATCCCCCGCCAGTTGAAAAAAGAGCCACCGTGGATCCCGTAACAGCAGTGAAAAGAGCAGTAGAGGGCATGAGAAGACTTGCGTTGGAGAGAATAGCGCAAGAAGCAGGTGTTTCAACTATGAATGCCACTCAGATCCTAAGCGACCTTCTTGATGGAAGGGAATTATCTGGAAGAATTGATCATGAGAGAGGCGACTTCATTCTTGGAACTGGGAGCGGACCTCCACCAAAGACTATTGCGGTGTGTCCATATTGTAAGAATGATTTGAAGCGAATTGCAGTAAAGGGAGAAACTGTGACCTGTACTATGTGCAAAGAGTCATTCATCATTTCATGAAATCAGTCTGGGTGGATGCAAATGGACTTCTTTCAGGCTTGTCTCAAGGCTGATAATCGAGAAGCTGTAAATGCTATCAGGAAGATGATTCCATCCTCACGCCCATCAGCAATTTGGGCTGTACTTATGCATGGCGCAGCATGGCACGAACAACGAACCTATGATACACCGCACTCAACAATCCTGGTGAATTCTATCCACAGAATGATTGAGGACCTGGGCAGCCATCCTGGACTTACACCTGAGGTCCCGTCTAAATCAGTCAGAATTACACTTGAAGAGGAGAAAAAGCTAGCAGTTCAGGAATTACTAGTTGAGCGTCTTGCCTATCATTTGGCTGATATTGACCACTGGAATCTGGAGAAAGGACCAAGCTACAATGTTGAGAAGAGCATTGATTCACCTGACAATGCAGTACGTAAGTTTGAGAGTACAATACGACAAAAGAGTCTAGTAGGTTCCTGGGAGGCTTCACTAATTCTAGCATCCCGAGATGAGCCTATTAGGTTAAGACGTGTGATTGCTTCACTGGCAGCGGAAGAACCTGATAAGCTGGGACATGCTTTCATTATGCCAGTTTCACTCATTCTCGAGTTGCCTGGAGCTGAATATACTCGGCCTCAGATTGCATCATTGTGGCATCTAATGGAATATCTTGTAAGAAAAATACCCTCAAAATCTCCAGATGGGTACTCTCCAGATGATAATCTGTCAAAGCTGACAAAACCGATTAGTCTGGTAGAGTATAGGAACGTCTTTTTGAACTCTATAGTGAATTATGGAATTCTTGGACACAACACAATCTTTGCTCAGAGAATTGCAGATGCAAACCAGAGAGGACTTGTGACTAAAGAGATGACTCTTTGGCTTATTGAGAAGTTGAAGCGGAACATTGGTAGTTCAATAACCTCTGCTAATGATCTAGTATACGAGAGAGTCGTGAAAAAACAAGTAGACTCAGACTGGACTCAACAGCCTGAAGTTATCAGACTTCCGCACACAAAGGACACTCAAGACTGGGTCAATTCGAGTGATATTTCTGAAATGTGGACTACTATGACTCAGGAGAGCTCTAGTGAGTTTGAGAGTAGAGTTCCTGAGTTTGATGATGAGTGGCACTTGGTCCGATGTTGTCAATACATCATGGCGGCTCTTCTGAGTGAACCGCGAGCAGCTCATGTGATGATTTTCACTCATGCTGCTTGGAGTCTTGTAGACCATGATCTGGTACCAAATGATTTAGCAGCTCTCCAGGTTCATAGAATGCTGCGTAAACACCTGAGTGAGTGGTGACCAGTCAACAAATCCGGATTCGTATTCAAGCATGCATTAAACAAATTTCGGAAGAGGAATATATCCTCTCAAGAGTTACTTTCCTTCTCCCTTACGATAGGACTCAGCAAGAAGATCAGGGATGTACCGAACCTGCATGTTTGTTTCCTTCATCATATCATTGATTTGGATTGTACAAAAAGGACATTCAGTAGTCACCATGTCAGCACCTGTCGCTTCAATATACTCCTTCTTTGTTAACGCAATCTTCTGGGATAGTTCACGTAGGCCTGCTCGAACTCCACCACCAGCACCACAACAGCGATTCTTGTATGGGTCATCAATGTATTCTACACCTGGAATCATCTTGAGAAGCTCGATTGGTTCATCGTAGACGTGTTGACCTCGTCCCAAGTGACAAGGTTCGTGATAGGTTATCTTCAACTTGATCTCCCCTTTTGGTGGGACTATGTTCTCCTTCCCAATCACTTGTATCATATATTCAGCCATATCATAGACCTTGTAGAGTGGTGGTTCACCTCGCTCTGACTCAATGAAAGGTCTATGGTCTTCACGAAGTGTCTTTCCACATCCTGCACATGCAACTACCACGGTATCACAATTGTACTTTTTACAGGCTTCTTCGAATATTTCGGTCACCCTTCGTGCTGCAGCGTGAGCTGTGTTGAGGTCTCCAGTTCTGAAAGCAGGACTTGCACAACACCACTGTTCCTTCGGAACGACTACATCAATGTTGTTACGGTTCAGGACATCAATCAATGCTTTCCCAGTGTTCTGCATTCGATAGTCTATGAGACATCCTGTGAAGAAGGCAACTCGACCGCGCGGGTTGTCCACAAAGAACTCTGCGTCTTTAACCTGCTTTAGAAGTGGCTCATCCTTAACGGGTACAGCCCTGCCAGTTTCATTGATAGAATCAAGAAATGCCTGTTGTCCCTCAGCTAATGGATAACCAGCCTCAACAGCCTTCGCACGGAGCAACTCGACTGCCAAAGCTGGGATGTCTATCTTTTTTGGACAGATATCGGTACACATCCTACAAGTCGTGCAACTATAGACTGACTCATTCATTGCCATTGCCACTCGATCCTCAACGTCACGTGGGTCAAGCTCGAGCCTGGCAAGTTGACGAATAATCATTGGACCAGGATAATCCCAAGTTTCATGGACAATTGGACAGTTTGAAAGGCATGCACTGCATTCAATGCATTTGCGAATCTCACGAAGTTTCTCTATCTCTTCAGCACGGATGATCTCTGGATGTTGTGGTTGTTTATCGCGTGCAACGTAGGGACGGATTCGTCTAATACGAAAGGTTGTTTGAGCCATGTCAGTGACCAGGTCCTTGATGACTGGCATCTTTTCAAGAGGTTCAAGGACTAGATTCTCATCAGGATTAACCTTGGTTCTGCATGCGATTCGGGCCGTTCTGTTTACTTTTACAGCACAGGAACCACACTGGCCGCCTCTGCACTCCCAGCGAAATGCCAAGCTTGAATCAAATTTGTCCTGAATATAGAGTAACGCGTCTAGGACCGTCATTCCAGGTTCATACTCAACATCGAACTCTTGAAAATACGGTGCATCATCACTGTCAGGATTATAGCGCTGCACTCTTGTTTTGATTGTCTTTGCCATCTTCTAGCCTCCTCATGGTAGCGTGATTTTGGTGATCACTAGGTCTTCCTTTCGCAGCTCCATCTCGCCATTTTTCCCCTTGCGAATAATGATATTGTAATGGCCCTTCTCATTGGGGTCAGCATCAACTCGATAGTGAGCGCCTCTGCTTCCCTTCCGCATTACTGCTGCCTCTGCAACCATTCTAGCAGTTGTCACCATGTGAGCAAACTCTATTGCTTGATGCCAGCCAGGATTGAAACGTTTCACAGGAACATCGACCTTAATCTTAGGAACTACTTCTTTCTCAATTCGTCTCAGTTCCTTGACTGCATACTGCATCTCGTCTTCTTTTCTGAAAATCTGGACCTTGTTCCACATAAGCTCGGTGAGCTCATCACGCGCATCTGCAGGAGATACGCCCTCCTTCCGCTTGAGCATCTCTTCAAGATTCACAAACTCACTCATAATCGCATCGCGGTCCACACCTAGATGAGTGTTCTTTTTCGCATACTTAGCAGCATTTTCACCAGATAATGCGCCAAAGACTTGAGTGTCTGCAAGAGCATTCCCTCCGAGTCTGTTTCCTCCATGGACACCACCTGTACACTCACCAGCGGCATAGAGACCAGAAATGTTAGTGGCTGAGTCTTCATCAATCTTAATTCCGCCCATGAAATGGTGTGCGGTTGGTGACACTAGCATCGGTTCATCTCGGATGTCAACTCCAGCGTCTTCGAACTGTTCAATCATGCTTTCCAGTCTAAACTCAATAATCGTTCGTGGGAGATGTGCTATGCTAAGATAGACACCTCCATCAGGAGAACCTCTTCCCTCAAGGACCTCGGTCATGATAGACCGTGCAACTTGGTCACGACCAGCAAGCTCCATGACCTCAGGATAATACCGATTCATGAATCGCTCGCCTTCATTATTCAGAAGAATTCCTCCTTCACCACGAACTGCTTCTGTGACCAGACGACCTTTGGCTGACTCGGGCTTGACCATACCTGTGGGATGAAACTGGACCATCTCCATATCGATCATCTCGCAGCCTGCTTCGTAGGCCATTCCATAGCCATCTCCAACATCTAGCTGAGCATTACTGGTAACACTGAAGATTCTGCCTGCACCTCCAGTAGCCATGACTACAGCTTTCGCACGAAACACAAGGTAGTCTCCATACTTCAGGTCTACAGCACAGACACCAGCAATCTTACCATCTGTTACCAAGAGTTTAGTGGCAAACACTTCGTCAAACACACGAACTGATGACTTACGAATTCCCTCTGTGAGCGTGACCATTATCTCAGAACCGGTTCTGTCAGAGGCATAGGCAGTTCTTCGCCAGCTCTGTTTACCAAAAACTCTCTGAGCAATTTTACCCTCAGGAGTCCGATCAAAGACTGCGCCCATGTCTTCTAGGTCGAAGATTCTCTGCGGCGCATCTCTTACAAGTATCTCTGCCAATTTCTGATTGTTTAGGTAATTCCCACCGACAATTGTGTCCTTGAAGTGTGTTTCAGGATTGTCATCTGGATCTACATTACCCAGAGAAACATTATAGCCGCCCTCAGCCATGGCTGTATGTGCCTTACCGAGCAGCTCTTTGCTTAGCATGATGACGTCCAGGTTGTGTTTTGAGGCCGCTATTGCAGCACGGCACCCAGCTCCGCCAGCGCCAACAACAAGAACGTCACACATGATTGTCTTGTAGTCCAACTACAGTCCTCCGATGAAAATTCTGTCCGTGATTGAACCGTCGGGGCTAGACCCTCTCTTTAAGAGTTACTGTTGAAACCAATAAAAAAAGCGAGAGGCAGACTATAGTCTGCCCTAGACCTATAATCACTCTTTGATTCCAATTTTAGCATAAACATCCGCTTTTCGACTTGCAACTAACTTGTCCATGTCTTCATGTATGCTACTTCCATGTGAGTCCATGGTGACTAACAGAGGGCCAAACTCCTCAGCAGTGATGACCCAAAGTGCTTCAGGCATTCCAAGATCCTGCCATTCATATGCCCGAACCTCTTTCAACCCTTTAGCTGCAAGCGCACCACATCCACCAGTGTAGCTACAATAAACAGCTCCAACTTCTTTCAGAGCTGCTAGAGTCTTCTTCCCCATTCCACCTTTTCCAACTATCATTCGGGCTTTGTACTTGCGGAGAAACTCGTCTTCGAACATCTCCAACCGACCACTTGTAGTAGGACCAGCTGATACAATAATCCACTTTCCACCCTTTTGCCAAGCCACTGGACCAACATGATAAACCACACTACCCTCAAAGTCTACAGGAGGTCGTTCACCCTTCTCAAACATGTGTAGAGCTCGTTCATGCGCTTCATCACGGGCAGTATAGACATGTTCACCTGTGACATAGACCACATCACCAACCTTCAGTTTTCGTGCATCTTCTTCCGAGATTGGGGTTGTCAAATGATGTTCAACCATCTTAGTTTCCCTCCAATGGATGTGTAAGATATGATACCTTCAGGTCTTTCGTGATTATTGCAGTACTACGCCTTGCAGCCCAGCACTGAACAGCTACACCAACAGGAAGGCTGGCTGGGTGCCGCATGGCATAATCGACCTTTACACCGAGAACTGTTGTCTTTCCTCCAAGACCCATAGGGCCAATTCCTGTTGAGTTAATAGCGTCCATGAGCTCTTCCTCAATCTTAGCAACCTCAGGTTCTGGGTGTTTGTCATTAAGAGGACGTAGAAGTTGTTGTTTTGCGATTTTGATCGCTATATCTGAACCACCACCGATACCTACGCCGATGATGTTGGGAGAACAAGCGGCACCCATGTAAGAGAGCGCGTTATCAACTACAAGTTTTTTCACTCCTGTCAGACCAACACCTGGTTTCAGCATTCCCACAATGCTGGCATTCTCACTACCTCCACCCTTTGGAAATGCTGTGATCTCTACAGAGTCACCATCGACAATCTCCCAATTTATCCACGGAATCTTCGCACCAGTATTATCACCAGAGTTACCTCCAACAATTGGATGAACAGCATTAGGTCTGATGGGTATCTCTTTGGTTGCCTTTCGACTCGCCTCGGTGAGTGCTGCTTTGATTTCACCCATAAATGGGAATTTAGCACCCGCTCTGACATAGAAAATCATGATTCCTGTGTCTTGACACATCGGAATTCCAGTTTCTGCTATCTCTAGATTTGTGAGGATGGCAGAAAGCTGGGTCCTTGCAGTTTCATCGGTTTCATTATTCTTTGCAGCCTCAAGAGCCGCTTTGACATCTGAAGGAAGTTCGGTTACCGCCTTCTCTAGTAGACGAAAAGTAGTATCATGGATTACTTGGTACGGATCTTTCATTCGATCAGCTTCCAAACTGTAGACTTGTGAAGGGCGATAGCTCAGGCCCACACACAAGTCGCGAGAAAATAAGGGTGCTTAATCTGTGTTACTATCAAGACCAAAGGCTATGACTATATACAGGATTGCAATGATTGAAGAATAGGAGTCCGATGATTGATGGTTCTTGACTTGTCATTTGCTTCCATTATGTCGTTTCTCGCAATCATGGCACTCCTGTTAATCTATTCAGTTCTGGATTATCGTGATAGAAGAGTAACAAATGAGTTTGTCATTATAGGAGGTATAGTGGGTGGCATTATCCTAATACTCACTGGACATTTTACTTCTAACATAGTATTGCATCTTACCGCCTTATTGTTTGTAGTTCCTTTAGCTTATATCTTGTTTAGACTCGGTTCGATTGGTGGAGCAGACGCGAAGGTGCTTGTTGTGTTATCGTTCGTTAGCCCAGGGGTTGAACTAGTCATATGCGACGAGCCTGTTCTGGAGGCTATTATAGCGCTTGGATGGGAACTAGTTGTCATGCTTCTGGGAGGTTATTTCTATTGGAGAGTCAGAAAGAAGAATGAGGCCTCAACTCCACCATTGATACCGTTTCTCCTAGTAGGATACCTGGCATTACAGGTGATTGCAGTATTCTAGGTATTCTTTGAGCTGACTTCCTTTTGTCTGCGAGCTCATTCCAATCCCAGACTTCCTATTCTTGAATGGAAAAATTAGAGCAGTGTTAGAATCTCAGGCGGAATTGTGAAAGCATACATTAGAGTCCACAGAACGACCCACAGCATCAGGTACGAAGGCAATGAGTTGGTAATCATTTTCTGTGTACCGCCAAGAGTTTCCAGATCAATCTCTAGTATATACCGAATCACAAAGAGCGACAGTATATAGACAAGGAAGCCGAATATCACTCCACGGGTTCCCGCGAAAATGGGGCCTGTAATGCCGCAGACCAGAGCACTGAGTAGAGCAAAGAAAATCTTCACATAGTACTGTTGGTCATTTGGAGAACTAGCCCATCTTCCAAACATTCGTTTGAAGAGGTTCTTTAAAGGAGTAAGATTCATCGTCAATCACTGTCTGATTGATGGGTGGTTCAATCGACGAGGTTATAATCGTGTCGGTTTGATTGCGAGATGAGAGGACATGAAAGACTCGATGAGTAACGTTGACATCAGGCTCATTCTACCAGAGCTACGTGAGTCAACAGAAGGAGCCTTCATCAAAAATGTGTATCAATATGGAGATATCTTTGTGCTGAAGCTCTACACACCAGGCGGTGGTACATCACAGCTTCTCATTCATCCAGGTCATCGTATTCATCTCACAGAGTTCACTCGGAAGGCTCCAAGAGTACCACCAAAGTTCTGTTCGGTCTTACGGAAATATCTCAGGGATAAACGGGTCAGCTCAGTTAAGCAGCATGATTTGGATAGAATTGTTGTGATTGAGGTGGGGGATGATGAGAGCTCGTACAAGCTTGTTGCGGAGTTGTTTGGTACAGGCAACCTCCTTCTTCTAGACCCCAAAGACACTATCTTTGTGGCTATGAGATATCGAAAGATGCGGGATCGAGATATCATACCAAAAGCAAAGTATGAATTTCCACCACTGCGCGGAGTTGATGTACTAAATCTCGAAACAGACGCACTTCAAGACATTATCTCTGAATCAGATGCCAATATTGTACGGACTTTAGCAAGTCGACTCAATCTTGATTCCTTGAGCTGTGAAGAGATCTGTGCATTAGCGAATGTTTCACCAAGAGTAATGGCTCCTGAGATTGACAGTCAGACTCTAACAGACCTCCAAGCGGGATTGGATGCGTTTGTTGTAAAATTGAAGACAGGAGTAAATGAACCAAACATCGTTCTTGATGACGACCCTACTGAGGATGAAGAGCCTGAGTTCATTGCGTTTTTGCCGTTTCGTTTCGAGCTATATCAGGAGTTACCAGTAGAAACGTTTGATACATTTAGTCAGGCTATTGATGAGTACTCTGGAGTTGCAGAGAGCGAGTTGGAAGATGATCAAGAGCAGGACGCTCTCTCAAGAGAACAAAAACGATTACAACGAATAATCGACAAACAGAATGAGAGCATAGATAATCTGGTTGCAAAGGCAAAGACTCTCAGAATCAGTGGTGAATTGATATACTCTCACTTTTCCGTTGTACAGGAGGTTTTAGAAACAGTCACTAGAGCCAGAACAGGTGGAATGCAGTGGGAGGAAATTATAGCCAAGATTGACCAAGGTCGGCAGCAGGGGATACCATCTGCAAAGTTGGTCAAAAGAATCATTCCATCCCAGGGTCAAATAATAGTGAGGCTGAATGACACTGATGTGACATTGGATATTCGACTCTCAGCCCAAGATAACGCCTCACTCGCCTATGAGCAGGCCAAGAAATCGGAGGCAAAGGTAGAAGGTGCCAAGAAACAGATTGCGAGCACAAAGGAGAAACTGGAAAAACTAGAGGTCGTAGTTTCCGAACCTGAAACCAAGAGAGTTCCTGTGAAGGTTAGAAAGAAACGATGGTATGAGAAGTTCCGTTGGTTCTTCTCATCTGAAGGCTTTCTCGTTCTAGGAGGAAGAGATGTAAAGAGTAACGAAACCCTTGCGAAACGTCATATGGGAGCCAATGATGTCTTCTTGCACGCAGCTCTTCATGGTGCTCCATACACAGTAGTCAAGGTACCAGATGAGGCGCCTGGAGAAAAGACACTAGAGGAGGCTGCACAGTTTGCAGTCACTTTTTCAAGTGCATGGCAGGATGGGTTATCAAATGGTGATGCCTATTGGGTGAATCCTGAGCAGGTGAGCTTTAGTCCACCCTCTGGCGAGTATCTACCGACTGGAGCTGTGATGATATATGGTTCAAAGAACTATATTCGTAGAGTACCAATAGAGCTTGCAGTTGGGATTCTACTTGAGGAGGAATATGCTGTTCCAATCTCAGGTCCACCATCAGCAGTGTCATCACAAACAGAGTTCTATATCCAAGTGATACCAGGAGATACGAAAAAGGGGCAACTTGTAAAAGATGTGCTCAACCGACTCAGAGAGTTAGTGCCTGATGAGAGAGCAGCACTGGTTAGTCAGATACCTCAGGAGGATATGATGCGAGTTCTACCTGCTGGTGGAGGAAAGCTAAATCTCTAAGAGTCGAGATTTGGTCTGGTATAATAGACTACAGACACATTTAAAATCAGACAAGTGGCAATCCAGCTCGAGAAGACACTCTGCCAGTTGGTTGGTTGAGCGTCGGACCAACTTCTGATAATATTGAGGTAAAATAAATGTCTGAACCCTCTCATTCAATGTTTGTGAGAGACATCATGTCTGTAAACGTCGTGACAATGCCTCCAGACGCAACAATCTTCGATGTTGCCACATCTATGACTAAGATGGATATTGGTTCCATAATCATCGTTGATGAAGATCGTCCTCTTGGAATAATAACGGAGTCAGACATTGTTAGACGTGTCATAGCAGAAGAGAGGGATGCAAAGAGCACAGCCGCCCGAGAAGTTATGTCATCACCCATAATTCATGTTGAACCCGGAACTGCACTAACTGAAGCTATGCGTGTGATGGCACGAAGCAACATTCGCCGTGTTGCAGTTCTGAAAAACAACTCGTTAGCGGGAATTATCACTTCAAGAGACCTGCTTCGTTGGTCCCCAGAGCTCATCGATATCCTTGTAGAGTCATTACGACTCAGGAATGAAGGCATCGAAAGGGAAGAGGATGATGAATATATTGCCTATGGAGGCGAGTGTGATAGCTGTGGTGAATACTCGACTGATTTAATCGAGGAAGATGGCGAGTATTTGTGTGAGAACTGCCGTGGTTAGTTGGTCGCGTACTCATTAACCAACTTGTATTGTGCAAGTGCAAATGTGATAGGAGACTATTGTCGTGAAAGTGAGCCAAATTATGGTCGAGCCAGCCACAATCGATAAGGATCAGAGGCTGTCCTATGCGCTCGAACAGTTAGAGAAGAAGGGTGTAGAAAGGTTAATTGTTGTTGAGAATGGGAATGTCAAAGGCATTCTCACATACGCTGACATTGCTGACAGATTGGGAGTAAGTAAGGTAGTAGCGCTCTCAATAAAGAGGCTCCATGTATCCAGTGCAATGACTGACACTGTCATTACAGTAGGTCCTGATGATGAGGTCACCGATGTGGCACAGCTCATGGTTGAGCGCGGAATGAGTGGTTGCCCTGTTGTGGATAATGAAGGTGCTCTTGTTGGAGTGATCACAAAGGTGCAAATATCTCAACTAGTTCAAAAGTTCAAAGATATTAAAGTCAAAGAGCTGATGACCACAGAAGACATCCTTCAGGTCAATCCAGTATCACGTCTTGTGAAAGCCAGAGGAGACATGCTTGCGGCAGGTTATTCAGGCATCCCTGTCACTGATGGTGGTCGAGTTTTGGGACTGATCACAGAACGAATGGTTGCAGAGGCAATGGCCAGATTCACTGTAGAGGTGCCTGACAAGCACCGTGCAAATCAGGTCAGACAGATTCGTGTCGTAGATGCAATGCTACAGCAGCCCCCACTTGTAACGCCAGATGATTCGATTGCAGATGCCTCAGGAAAGATGCTGGAGGCGAAGCTTAGTTCTTTGCCAGTTGTTGGCGCGGCCAATAGAATTGTTGGGATGATTAGCGCAACAGATTTCACACGATTTGTTGCAAACAAGTTTAAGGTCCCAGAAGCGTCTGAATAAGAGTGAATCCAGTGTCAATCTACGCTGGCAACACTGGCGTTGATGTTACATGACCGTGGATATGGTCCTCAAAGATGGCATTTTCATAGAGAATGGTAGGGAAACCGTACGCTCTGTGGCAATCGAAGCCAGCAAGATTGAGGGTGTTTACAGACATGGAGAAGAACCTCAATATCTCGATTCAATTGATTGTAGAGGGCTCTATATTCTTCCGGGTCTGATAGATATTCATGTTCACCTCCGTGATCTTAAGGAGTCTGATAAGGAGGACTACGAAACGGGCACCATGGCTGCAGCTGCCGGTGGTGTAACGACAGTTGTTGATATGCCAAACTCAAACCCACCGGTTCTTGACAAGAGAACACTTGATGACAAGATATCTAGAGCACATGAGTTAAGTTATGTGAATGTGGGGTTCTATGCTGGAATACCTCATAACATTGATGATTTCGACGTTCAGATGATCAGAAACATACTTGGATTGAAGGTCTATCCTCACTCGCCGCTAGACAAACGCACAAATTACACTAGGGATAGGATTAGGGAGTGTACCAAACTAGCAGTAGCAAGTGGGATTCCACTCCTGTTTCATCCAGACATTGCTACTCAGAAAAAAGAACCAGAGAACATTGAGGAGTTCTTACTTGCACATAGCTGTGAGAATGAGGTCAAATCAGTACAGTCGTTCATTGATGCTAAGATTGAATATGAGGCCAGACTACACGTATGTCATGTCAGTTGTGCAGCGACTGCCAGACTGATTCATAAAAACCGAGCAGAAGATACACTGACCGCGGAAGTAACTCCTCACCATCTATTCCTTTCAGGAGGGGATTTTCCCCATGATGATGGTGTAGCTAAGATGCTTCCACCCTTGAGGTCTCCTTATGACAACAAAATGCTAATGGAGGCATTGTGTAAGACATGGGCAATTGATTGTGTTGCGTCTGACCATGCACCTCACGAGAAATGGGAAAAAGCAGCACCCTTTCTGAAAGCAGCATCAGGAATACCTGGTCTTGAAACCACTCTACCACTCATGCTGACAGAAGTGTTCGAGAAACGATTGACATGGATAGACTATCTGAGGGTCTGTTCATCTGCACCTGCAAGAATTCTCGGACTTGAAACGAAAGGAATTCTCTCTAAGGGATATGATGCTGATATTGTATTGGCACGAATACAAGAAGGAACAATAAGAGGCAGTAACTTCTTCTCGAAAGCGAAAATCACTCCCTTTGAGGGAAGACGAGTTCTAGCCCGCCCTATAACCACTATTGTTGGAGGCGTGGTTGTGTTTGATAATGGTGAGTTTTTCACAGGACCAGGTATTGCGGGAAGAGTACCAGTTCAGAAATCTTGAAGAGTGCAAGATAAATAACGATGAAATTGCACAGACAGACTGAGTTGATACTTAGTGACATACACATACTCCGATGATGATGGGGTCTTTCTTGTTAATTTGGCTAGAAAGACGGTGGATGATATTGTACAGACAAAACAAAAATCAAAGATACCAGATGAAACGCCAGAACATCTGCGTGCCAAATCAGGTGTGTTTGTCACATTAAACTCAATCTTTCAGAATCGTGTCAATCTGAGAGGCTGTATAGGTCGACCATACCCAACTCAACCTCTAGTCGAAGCGACTATTGATTCTGCTGTGGATTCTGCCATCAACGATCCTCGTTTTCCACCAGTCACACCAAAAGAGCTTGACAAGATTATAGTGGATTTGAGTGTTCTAACCCCTCCAAAGAAGATAGAATATACAAATCCAGAGGAGTTATTGGAGCTCGTAAAGGTCGGAAGAGATGGATTGATTGCTATCAGAGGTATGTTCCGTGGACTACTGCTTCCTCAAGTGCCAGTAGACTGGAAGTGGAACACTCTGGAGTTCTTAGAGCACACTTGCAACAAAGCAGGACTGCCAGTTGATATGTGGAGAAACCCTGAGACTGAGTTTATGTCGTTTCAGGCAGAGATTTTTGGTGAAGAGAAACCAAGGGGCAAGATTGTGAGAGATCCAAAACATCCAAGGTGTGATTGAATGAGATTCGGTAACCTCCCTCCAGAAGCAATAGAGAGTCTAAAGAGATTCATTAATGAAGATGTCAGGTCGGGTGATATTACAACAGAATTAACAGTACCAGAGGATACGAAGGCTTTAGCTACAATCTATGCAAAAGAACGGTCAGTACTTGCAGGGATTGAAGAGGTAGCTGCAATAGCAGATTTCTCGGGACTCACCTACGAGATTCTTGCTTTTGAGGGAAACTGGGTAGATCCTCAGCAACCGGTGATGCGTCTGAGAGGGTCTGCATGGAATTTGCTAACGGTTGAAAGAGTCTGTCTGAATATTGTTCAGAGGATGAGTGGAATAGCAACAAAGGTATACAACATGGTCGATGCTGTAAAAAAAGAGAATCCTAAAGTCAAAGTTGCAGCTACAAGAAAAACAACTCCAGGGTTTAGATTCTTTGAAAAGCGAGCTGTCATGATTGGTGGCGGAGACCCACATCGATATGCGCTAGATGACATGGTACTGATAAAGAACAACCATATCACAGCAGCTGGTGGAGTACGCGCAGCTGTGACTACAGCCAAAGAAAAGACCTCATTCAGTAAGAAGATATCTTGTGAAGCTCGCACACTGCAACAAGTCCAAGAGGCAATAGGTGCTGGGGCGGATATAATCCTGTTAGACAATTTCAAGCCAAAGGATGTTGGTGGACTGATTGAAGTCCTCAAAGCTGATGGTACACGTGACAAAGTGATACTAGAGGTTTCTGGAGGGATTAGTGAGGAAAATATCAGGGATTATGCTAGGAGTGGAATAGATGTGATATCATCGGGAGCATTGACACACTCATACAAATCATCAGACTTTCACATGCTCTTGTCGATGAATTAGAATTGAAAATGATTCGAATATTCACTTTTAGGCCGCTGTACACAAGTTCTTAAGGAACGATTCTGAAAATCTTGTTGCAGGTACAAGAGAAGCGAAACGCACTTTCTATCATCGGAATTATCGAGTTTGTTTTTTCAGGCATCGCAAATTTCACAGAAGGAACCGCTAGTTTTGACAACTTGCATATCGCAAATAGCGAGTGAATAACAATGAGTTATGAAGAACACGAGCCAATTGAGGCTACAGTGGCTGAACTCAAGCCACGAATGAAAAATGTCACCATTTCTTTCAAGGTGACTAGTATAGGTGAAGAGCGTGAGATTGAATCCCGCAACGACGGTTCATCTCATCGAGTCTGTGATATCACTGTTGGTGATGAAAGCGGAATTGTACAGGTTCCACTCTGGGATGATGCAATTGATAGCATTGAAGAAGGGGCAACCTACAATCTAACCAATGGATACACAGGGCTCTTTCGAGGAAACTTACGATTGAATGTTGGTAGGTATGGTAAGCTCGAGGAGGCTGAAGAAGCCATCGAGGACGTCAACATGAGTATCGATATGTCTGCTGAAGAACATGAGGACGACAGACCCCGTAGGAGCTATGGCGGTGGTGGAGGCCGAGGTGGCGGAGGCTACAGCGGTGGCGGTGGTCGTAGATATAGTGATCGATCTAGCAGCGGAAGTTATGGTAGTCGAGATGGCAGCTACGGCGGCGGAGGCTATGGTGGTAGAAATCGCCGTGGCGGTAGCGGCTATGGTGGAAACAACAGACGTTCCAGATACTAGATTTGAAACTAAGAAGTAATCAAAGCAGCAGTAGCTGCTAAATTGTGGGTAATCAATAATGATTACTCACAAATCCTTGTTTTTGATTTTGATAGGGTCAGAGAAATAAGAGTTCGTCCTAGATTGAATGAGGATGGTGCCCCAGCCGGGATTTGAACCCGGGTCTTAGACTCGAAAGGCCTAGATGCTGGGCCGGGCTACACTACTGGGGCTATGTAGCATCGAGAACTTTGCCTTGCTGTTATTAAGATTATGTAGAGGTCGCATTTGGACTATGATGCTGTGCGAATTATTGCGTCCTTAGAAGATTCAATAGCTCGAATCTGATGGACCTCACGAAGAACTGATTTGACACTTTTTCTTCCATATTTGAGATAACCACTTGATACAGCCTGAAGTAGAAATGAATGCAGGTCACTGGATGATGGGACTCCGGAGATCTTGTAGGATCCTGCAACGAGTGTTGGGACAACCAAGATGCCATATGCCTCAGCAATTAGATATTGTTTCTCAACATCAACCTCGTAGATGTTTTGTTCAAGCCCCAGAGCCTTACTCTCATCTTTGAGCATTGATTTGAGTGAGTCACACCATACACAGTGGTCTGAGGTGAACATTAGAATCATGGAGTTCGCACCTTGGAGTTGCCTCGTAGTCACTCCAGTTGAATATAAAGTCAGAAAAAGCTCAGCTCTAGATCTGCTTAGCCGAACAAATTCTTGACAGTCTAAGTATCCTGAATCGTTCATATTTCGAATGCTTGGAACGACAGTTTGGAAACCATTCGCAACTTTAATATCCCAAAGCAAATGCAAGAGCATTGTTCTGAATCGGGCCCGTAGCTCAGCTTGGTAGAGCAGCAGGCTCATAACCTGTCGGTCGTGCGTTCAAATCGCGCCGGGCCCACCACCCAGAAATTTCATGTTTTAAGGAATCAATTTTAATGCCTTTAGGGGATGTTTTAGGAGTAAACGCTTGAGAATGCGGTTTCTTAACTCCTTGTACGGTCTTATGCCCATTACAAGCTCCATAACATACTCCCTCAGAGTTTGGTCAGTATATGCCGCCTGACATGCCAATTCCATGTTCTTGTTCGACTTTAAGAGAATCTTTGCTAATGACTGAGCAATCGCTAGATCTTGGTTGAAAGCATTTTTACATCTTTGTTCATATGAGGATACGTTTGCATTCTCACCCTTCGGTATTTCTTCATTGGCGACTTCAGCAGCAATCTTTCCAGACTTGATGGCGTAGATGATACCCTCACCTGTGACTGGAGCAACATATCCAGCCGCATCTCCAACTAACATAACTCTCTTTGAACACGTGTTCCTAATCTTCCCTCGTAGTGGCAGTCTTGCAGCAGTAGTATCATGCAAGTCACACTTTATGGAGTGGCGCTCCTCAAAACCAGCTATAAATCGCTTCCACTCATCTTTTAGGTTCTGCATCTTGCTGACACGTACGCCAATACCAAGACTGAACTCTGTCTTCTTAGGAAAAGCCCAAGCATAGCCATAGAGGACTGGTCCAAAGTAGATCTCGATTATTGATTTCTCATTTACAATCCTAGAGATTTCAGAGAACTCCATGGGAACAGATGCCTCAATACAGAGACCTACCTCGTCATCTCTCCAACCAGTGTTGATGCCTGTTTTCCTTCCGACTAGACTGTTAGTGCCGTCAGCACCTACAAGCAATCGACTGGTGTAGGTTTCATTCTCTGTGACTGCGATGACAGAGGCAGAACTCTCCATGACATCTAAGACCTTGGCACCCTCAACTACCTCCACTCCAACTTCCTGAGCTTTCTTTAAGAGGAAAGAGTCGAAGCTTTCTCTCCGAACAGTAAATCCTGATGACTCTGAACGGGACTGCTCAATGACCATTCCACTGGGCGAGTATATCCTCACTCCATATGCTTCACGCTCAATCACTGGAGATAGATCAAAGTCTAGGGCATCTCTCACCCTCACTGTGATACCACCACCGCAAGCTTTTCTCCTTGGATGGTGCGCTTTTTCAAGAACTAATACTTCGAGCCCCAGCTGGGCTGCTCTTCGAGCACAGGTGGTACCTGCTGGACCTCCTCCGACAACGATTAGGTCATAGGTCACCAAGGCAATCTCCCCAAAATCCTTGTATGGTAGAGGTGGCTTCTTTTTCTCTCTTTTGTAGCACATTATCGTTTCAGGATTAGTTGGAAAGAGACAAATCAGATATTCAAGGAAGTGGTATATTGAGTAGTGGTTGTGATGCGTAAGAGCTTTCTGAGTAGTTTGTCAATCGTGATTTTGTTACTATTGCCATTGTTCGCTCAAGCATTTGACATAGACAGAGATATGGGTGTTGGTGAATTGTATGTTGTATACGGGAACGCAAATGCTGGATGGAGGATAGAGGGATCGTTCTCAGCTGACTATGATATTGAGTTCTTCATCTGTGATACAGAGAACTACTCTAGATGGGATAGAAAACAGAGCGCATTTCTCTATGAACACGATGAGGAAACCACGGGTAATATCTTCAATTTTACAATTCCCTACGATTCAGAATGGTATGTTGTCTTCTCGAATATTCAACTGCAAAGTCCCATTAGTTTGCAGGCAGAAGTCTACTACATAGATCAGTCTGATGTTGTTCAGACACAGGTTGGTTGGTATAGTCGAAACATGCTTGTGACTCCTTTGTTTATTGGAATCCTATTGATAGTACCAATTGCCCTTCTCATTGGAGTCTATATATCAAGAAAAAGAGAGCCAGTCCCAGCAGTCAGGTATGATGAGATTCTTTCAACCCCAGACTAGTTCAATTTGAACCAGTCTCACCAATTCCCTATTCTTTGCTCATCCTCTTCCAGAGCCCTTCCCACCATGCAACAAATGGACCGGTTGGTGAGATTGCTATGCCTGTTTCTATTCCAATCCTGACAGGCATATCATTCTTCACTTCCTCAATATCAATTTCAATGAGAGCATAGTTTTCGTCTATTGTGAATGGTTCCTCAACAATCCGTGCTTTCCCTCTGATGCTCACTGCGATGTCAGGAGCACATATCATTGCAACCATCACACGTGGTTCACGTTTCAGGTTGCTCAGAGTGTCATGGTATCGATAGACAATGAAACGCATCAAACGTGGATTAACTGCTCGCATGCTACCGAATGGTGCAATATGTGGAGATCCATCCTCATCGACCGTGGCAACAACAGAACTGGGATTGAGTTCTCCATTTGCCTTATGCCATGCCCTAAAAGCATCCTCATGAAGTTCGGGAGACCTACGCCATCTCTCTTGTTTTTCAGACACTTTCTACTCACCTCAGCCAAAGCCTGTATGGTATTTGTTTCATGTTCCATATCATATCTTTTATTTGACCAAGAGTATTCAATTATATTTAGAACACGTGTTCTTACAATATCAATTATAGAACGGATGTCTTAAGTGAGAGATGAGTAACCGCATTTGTTATGCAGCTCTTCAGTGATACTATTGTTCTTGGTGTAGTTGCGAGCCTAATGGCTGGTGTGGCAACAGGAGTAGGAGCACTACCAATCTTTCTCAAACGCAACTTTAGTCGAAGATCACTGGATATTATGCTTGGATTTGCTGCGGGTGTCATGCTAGCTGCTTCATCTTTCAGTCTCTTAGTTCCAGCCTTAGAAGACCCGTTGGTGAATGACTGGACTGATGTATTGACTGTTGTAGCGCTTGGGTTTGGGCTGGGAGGTATATTCGTACATTTAGCTGACAAGTACGTTCCACATGCTCACTTCAAGAAGGGAGAAGAGGGGCCGTCTTCAACCATGGCAAGGGTCTGGCTTCTCATTCTCGCAATCACTATCCATAATTTCCCTGAGGGGCTAGCTGTTGGCGTTTCGTTTGGAATAGATGACCCATTGACTGGAATCTCAGTCGCAGTGGCGATTGGATTACAGAACATGCCGGAGGGGCTTGCAGTGGCTGCACCTCTGGTAAGAGAAGGGTATCCCAGAGGAAGAGCAGTACTGTTAGCGTTAGCGACAGGGCTTGTAGAGCCCATTGGAGGACTCCTCGGAGTGTCAATAGTTGTAATCGCTGCATTTCTGCTACCTTATGGTCTAGCTTTTGCGGCAGGAGCCATGATCTTTGTTGTAGGAGATGAGATGATACCAGAGAGTCACTCAAGTGGACATGCACGTGTGGCTACATGGGGCATCATAATCGGATTTGTGATCATGATGACACTTGACAATGTCTTCCATTTTCTCTTTGGCGGTTGATTGAGGAATTAGAGCGGCCGTCCTATGAAGCTCCCAAGATTTTTGAAAACCTCAGCTTGATAAATTAATCTTCATTTTTCGATGAAAGGAAAATTTAATACATAGCTCAATTATTCATATGAGATTAATAATATCAGTCCATCTACAGTCAAGGCTGATATCTTATCGCGGGATATGATTGTCTTGATAAAAGGAAGAGGAAAATCGCTGATTATCTTAGTCATTATTGGGCTTTTCGGATTCATGCCTAATGTACATCCGGACAGCTCTGTGCAAAATGTGTCTACGAGTGCTCCCGATTATTGGCCAACGACTGGATGGCTCACTTCGACACCTGAAGAACAGGGAATGAACTCCAGTCTTCTTGATGAGTTTGTGGATGCGATAGAAGATGTTTCTTTGCCGTTGCTTTCCTATCTTGTAATTAGAAATGGATACATTATCCTTGAAGGCTATCCAGATCCAGACTACAATGAGAGCACGCTAAAACATGTCTGGTCGGTCACAAAAAGTTTCACGTCTGCTCTTGTAGGAATGGCACTTGGGGCGGGAGATCTCACAAGTCTTGATGAGTTGGTTGTCGATTTCTTCCCTGATAAAACAATAGCTAATCTCGATGAGGACAAGCAATCCATAACAGTGGAGCATTTGCTTACAATGACAGCTGGATTCGAATGGTCCAGCGCCACCGACCCTTCCGACATGATGGATAGTCCTGATTGGATTCAATATGTGTTGGATAAACCAATGGCAGATGTACCAGGTGAAACGTTTAACTACAACAGTGGAGCCTCTCATCTTCTGTCCGCAATCGTCAACCGTACAACAGGAATTCCAACTCAGTCATATGCAGATACTTACTTGTTTCAACCACTTGGCATCTCAGATTATGAATGGATAATTGACCCTCAAGGGGTTGCTTCTGGACACGCCGGTCTAAATATAACGCCCAGAGACATGGCGAAGTTTGGATTCCTCTATCTCAACAATGGTACATGGGATGGCGAGCAGATTGTGCCTTCGACGTGGGTTTCCGCATCCACACAAGTGCAGGCTCCTGATGAGGACTATGGTTTTCAATGGTGGATAGACCCAGAAAGAGATGCCTATTATGCATTTGGAAGAGATGGTCAGTATATTTGGGTACAACCTAAGAACGACTTGATTGTAGTGTTCACTGCTAGCGAGGGAATGTATTTGTCGTTGATTCCGTGGTACATTATTCCGGCTATACTTTCAACTCCAACACCGACGACTCCAATTTCACCCCCGCCAATAGATATGCGGATAATAGGTCTAGTTGCGGGTGCAGCCGTTATTGTCGTTATCGTTCTTGAAGTATTCCGACGGCGAAGGTAGTTGGATACAGTTGGGACTTGGGTGGTTACAAACAGCAATGTTACTATTCGAATCCGAGGGGTGACCCCAGTACATGCCGCCGTGGCTCAGTAGGTACTCGTGTTTGAGAAAATAATCTCTTCATAATATTCCCGCTGCTGCTAATGTTAACTCAGGAAAAGGTGTGGAAGTGTTAGAGTTAATAAACAACCTCTGTTATATCCTCTGGAGTGTTGCGAGGGAGATTGAAAGAAGCATCATGACATTGACTTCTGGATTTTAACTAGCATGAACTACCTCGACCGCGTTCGTCGCAGCGGAGGAGAGTAGAGTTCATGCCAAGGAAGAGTGGAGTCTTCTATGTTGTCTTGTCACTGGTATTCATCTTGGTGATAGGAATTGTCACGGCAGCCACTGATTCAGATGATAGTTACCAACTAACCCCAGTGAATGTTTCAGAAATTGAGAAAGTGGATGTTACTGTAGCTAGTATGCCTCATGCCCCTATAGTCATTGATGGCGATGCAAACTTTACAGCAATAGCCTCAGCAGAGGGATGGGATGGTATTGGTTCTCCCAGTGACCCTTTTATAATAGAGAATCTAGATATTGACCTTGGCGGGAGCGAAGGCACCTGTATATTGATTAATAACACACGGTCCCATTTCGTCATTCGTAACTGTGAAGTCCAAGCAGCAGACATCTATTTGACTGTAGGAATTCAGCTAGAGAACGTGACAGATGGGATCATAATAAACAACCACATTCATGACAACACCCACGGAATTTTCGTTCACAGTGGGAGCACTAGAGTCACTATCTCCAGCAACAATATCTCCGATAATGTCTATCAAGGAATCCGCATTGATGTAAGCTCTACCTATGTCACAGTGGTAAACAATAACTGCTTGAATAATCAGTTGGGTGTCTACGTGTCATACTCAAACTACGTAATTATCGTCAATAACACCTTCAATAGAAACAAGGATCATGGAATCGTTGTAGCCTGGTCCCACAATAATACTATCAAAAATAATACCTGTGATGAGAATCTTGATGAAGGAATATATCTCCATGAATCGTCTTCTAACACATTAACTAATAACATATGCACTAACAACCGATATGGCATTTACATCTATCTCTCAAATTCTAACAAAATATCAGAAAACATCTGCACTAGCAACAGTATTGGCATATATCTCACTCAATCAGATTCCAACACATTGGAAGACAACATCTGCGCTAGTAACAGTAGCGACGGCATCTTTCTCTACGTATCGAGCTCCAATATGATAGCTAACAATACCTGCACTAGCAACAGATATGGCATCTGGATTCGCTATCATTCCAATTTCAATACTTTTGTCAATAACATATGTAACAACAACGATGTAGGCATTTATATCCACACAAATTCTGACAGCCATGAACTCCATTGGAATGTCTTAGCAGATAACAATCTTGATGGAAGAGATGATACAGGAACTAGTGATTTCAGTTACAATTACTGGTCAGATTATTCGGGAACTGACACAAATGGTGACGGTATTGGTGATACTCCCTATGCATTTACAGGGAATTCTGATTTTTATCCATTGATGTATCAATCCAATCTTAGATGGATTAAGCCGCCAATGGACCAATCTATTGAGTTTGAGTATCTATTCCAATATGATATGGTCCTTGTCCAACATGGACCACTTGGACCACTTACATGGTCTATTAGCGACTCTATACATTTCAGTTGCAATCAGGGTGTAGTTGAATCGAACACAATTCTGCCCAAAGGTGATTACGCATTGGAAGTGGATGTCACAAACTTCTACGGGTGTAGTCTCAGAGCAGCATTTACTGTCAGAGTTACAGTTGATGCCAGTAATCCGCCTGGATGGCTGACAATCCCCATTGATCAAGTGATAGTATATGGTGAAATGTTTGACTATCAGGTCATGGTTGTGGACCCCTCAGGTATTGATCACTGGGAACTCAATGACACAGCTCATTTCGCCATTACTGAGAGTTATTACGTAGAAGGGAGTACAGCTCGTATTACAAGCAGCTCAGACTTAGCAATAGGCCAATATGTATTAATCATAGATGTCTTTGATACATATGGCAATATGCTCTCGACTATCATCACCATAACTGTGGAGCCATCTGAACTAGACACCATACCACCTGAATGGGTGACCCTTCGTATTTACCAGACTATTGAAGTTGGTGAACCATTACAGATGCAACTTGAGGCTTGGGATTACGAGGGTATAGATCACTGGTGGCTCAATGACACAACACACTTCATGCTAGATGGACAGGGCGTCATCAGGAATGCTACAGTCCTCAATCCAGGCATTTACAGACTTGAGGTGAGAGCATACGATCCATATGATAACTATTGTTCTGCTGGCCTGGTCGTGACAGTTCTCGAAGCTCCAATGACCAAATCAACAACCTCCACCACAACACCACCAACCATTAGTGCCATTCTTGAAGAAGTAGATTCAGTGATGATGCTTGTTCTGGGAGCAGGAATCGGAGGTGTTTCAGTGGTCGTCGTTGTACTAGTAATCCTAAGGAAGAAATAGTGAGAAACGAGAAGCCATCCTAAAGAAGTATCCATTTGGATTAACAAACAAAGGAGCGATAGTATAACGAGTGTTGCAAGAACTTGATTTTGGAAACCTCGAGAAACTTTTGAACAGAATATTTGTAATATCGTGAAGACTCGTTGTCAATGGTTGTGAGCAGTGAGGGTTCTGGTTGGCTTCTAGCTTTTCTTCCTCCATTGAAGACTAACAGCCCTGGTAAAATACCACTCATCAACATCCCGATAATCCCTGTGACCGATATCGCCTTTTGGAATCTGCCAGGATTGGTCGCAAGGATGAACCAGAGAAGCAGCAGAATCAACCCAATTAAGGCACCAAGAAAGAGGTAGGATGTTATTCCTCCCAACAGGGGGAGACTGGGGTCGTTGGGGTCGAGATTCATCCTAATCCCGTAGTCCAGCATGAAAATAATACCCAAGAGAGTTCGAAAGCTGCCGACGAAAAATTGAAGAACTGCCCCAGCAAGCACCCATTTACGAGCAGCTCCGGATCCCGCCATCATCAATCACCTCCAAGTATTGCTAAGGCTCTTTGACACCTTAGCTTAGATTATTATTATATCAAAGTTGAATATTAAGGTTGAGTGCAGAATAGCATATATGAAAAGCTAATATATTATTCATATGAATAACTAAATAATAAATTGAATGATATTGTTTATATAAAACCTAATCAATTACTAATCGAAAGAAGCAGACTTGCGGTTTCGGGAGTGCCTTCAAAATCATTTAATCGAAAGATGACTTGAGCATCAAATTACGTGTTTTTTCAGTTTGCTTCATTCAGTTATTCACAATTGTAGATAATATGGAGGAACAATTTAATCATGAGGGAGAGCAAATCAAATAGAGAGATTTTGCAGTTCAGGGCACTATTGCTCGTAGTCCTAATGACATTAATGATGTTTTGGACTGCACCACCGACAGCAGCCACAACCTATCTCTACTATGAAGACTTTACAACAACAGCCTATATGGACACTACGAACTCAAATGTTACAGGCTGGGGCAAATATGATATTAAATTGCCTGGGGGAATGCCTTATGTAAGTGGTTTGTCTGGCGGGTATGTTGGATTCCAAGCTGTTGGGGACCTAGTCTATTGTGCAGATTTCTACTCAGGAACCCTCGATATAGTCAATGTCAGTAATCCTCTTAACCCGTATATTATAGGGTATGTCAACGTTGGAGGACATCCTGTGAAAGTGGATGTTGACGGCGATTATGCATACGTTGCAGCGCTTGAAGAAGGACTCAAAGTCGTTGATGTCAGTAATAAAAGTAATCCGATAAAGGTGGGTGACACCTATCCAACTTACACTATTCCAGCCCATGATCTTGCAGTATCAGGCAACTATGTCTATATTGCGGGTCCGGAGCCCGGAGGTCTTATTACCATTGATGTGAGTGTAAAATCCAATCCTACTGCTGTTGACTACTACTTAGGGGTAAGTCTTGCACGAATTGCAGTATCTGGTGGGTATGTTTACAGCGCTGGTTCCCCGACCCTACGCATTTTTGATTTGAGTGCACCAAACAATCCCACCCCGCGCGGCTCCTGTACTTTAGCGGGTTCGGTGTCTGGGGGTATCGCAATTAGTGGAGGGTATGCATTCCTCGCGACTGAGGGCGGATTCCAAGTATCAGACATTACCAATCCTGATTCGCCCTCCATTGTTACTACCCATCCGTTAAGCGGAGAGGCACGAGCAGTAGCTGTCCAAGGAAACTATTCCTATGTGTGGAATAATGACTACGGTCTTGTAGCCTATAATATCACAATACCTACCAATCCCACTGTTGCTGGTGTTGGACCAGCAGGTTGGAATTATGCGACTTGGAACGGTATGGATGTTTGGGGTGATTTTGCGTATCTTGGTAATCGGGCGTCGTTACAAATTTGGAACATCTCCGATCCTCAGGTCTACGGATACCTTGGAGTTGGCCAATCCACTACCATTGATTCGTTTCCGAGTACCACCACAATTGTTCAGGCAACTCTGAACTCCACTTACATTCAACCTTCAGGCACCTCAATCGATTTCTACCTATCAGCCGATAATGGATTACACTGGGAACAGGTCAATCTAGGAGTGGCACATGACTTCTCCGATCCAGGTCAAGACCTCAAATGGCGGGCAATTCTCTCAACAACTGATAATCTCACAACACCAGAGATTGACACCTTAAGTATTTCATACAAGACCATTCTACAGTCACCCTCGCTCCTAGAACCCAGTGATGCAGTATTGCTGCCTACTGCCACCCCCACATTGCACTGGGAGATAGTTCCTGGGACTGTGGAATATGTCATTGAGTTCGATACAGTATCGACATTTGACTCACTGAATAAGTGGTCTGACACGACAACTCTGCTTAATTACACACCCTTGGCCCCATTGGCTGAAACGACATGGTACTGGCGAGTGGCTGCAAACGATTCAGGTGGTGATCTGAGCGAGTTCTCCACTATCCGTAGTTTCACCATAGACATCTCTCCACCCACATGGGACCAGGCACCGACGAATCAGCTTGTCGAATACGGAGATGTCTTTTCATATGACTTAGATGCCTCTGATCCATCGGGCATCGACAGTTGGTGGCTTAATGATACAACGCACTTCTCAATAGATGGTTTTGGTGTAATTACAGACACGACAACATTGTCAGTGGGTGATTATGGGCTACAAGTATGGGTCAATGACTCACTCAATCACATCCTCACCACCACATTATCGATAAGTGTTCAAGATACAATCGACCCTGTATGGATTCAAACACCCACGGACCAGAGTCTTGAATATAACGAGTCCTTGGATTATCAATTACAGGCTAGTGATTTGTCAGGTATCGATCATTGGTGGTTAAATGACACAACGAATTTTGCCATATCGAGCGCAGGACGAATAACCAACAGTACGACATTGCTACCTGGAACCTACGGAATAGAGGTCAGAGTCTACGATCCCTATAACAACTACTGCGTCGCTACATTTGTAGTCACTGTGGGAGAACTTCCAGCACAACCAGGTCCTCCATGGGTCTTTCTTACGATAGCAGCGATTAGCATCATTGGTGTCCTCGCGGTAGGGGTCTATATCGTGATGCAGAAAAGGTAGGAACCCTAAAAATGGGTTCCCTCTTCTTTTTTTATAACATTACTTCATTTTTGTAAGCCTTAATCATTGGAAAAGACCAGTTTGAATTGCATAAATGGACCCTACAATTGGTAAAAGGGGTTCTATAATTCCTTAAAATAACGCTATTCCCTTAAGAAGCCCAATAATCCAATCGCACAGGTTATGGTCCCGAATCTCAATCATATAGAAGACAGAATTCAATCTCACTATCTCTACAAAGGGTTTTGGATATATTTTCACTTTTCTTGGACACAGTCTGAAGAAGGTAGAGGTCGTGTTTGCATCATTGTTTGGTGAGTTCCAGGTGGGAGCTGTAGAAGTGGTCGAGATTCCAGAGGACTATCTCAAGATACTAGACAAAGAGAATCAGGATGCCAACTATAGACAATCGTTCAAGAACATCCTCAGAGGAGTGATTTATGCTGAGGTGCCAGTGGGACTTCGACTTGAGCGTATTAAAGGAAGAACTAGAGTATTTTTTCTGACTTGGACTCGAAAACAGGATGAGCTAAGCAGGAACCTCACCACTCTCACCACATCAGTTTCTGCATACCTGCCGAAGTTCATCTTAACATCAGCCAAGACATTCAAGGGACTGAGAGCAGGTCCAGAAGTCAACGGAGTCATAGCCTGTCTACTGGGAGAACCTGCAACTCAAGAGGAGATTGAACATAGCTCGGTTCGGATAGAACCGATGGATGCCGCTGGTGAGGTGCTTCAGAGTCTTGACAATGTCATCGTTCAGGTCTTTGTAGAACCAACAAAGTCAGGAAGGGGACATGTCAGATCTCTCGAGCGTGCGTATGAGAATGCTGTGGAACGGTCACAAAAGGTCGTATCGGGACCTAGACATTTCTCCCAAAAATCACAGCAATCAACCACTATTGTGAATGCAAGCGCCTCTAGAGAAGCCGAACGTCTTAGCAGACATGTCAAGCGCATGAGCAGTCGGTATCTCGGGAAGGTCTCAGTGACCATCACTCACTGGCATCCGAACCTAAGACTCGCCAAAACGCAGGCCAAGCGTGTGATGTCTGTCCTCATGAGTGGAGTCACACCTGCTGACAAGGAGGAGGACCTTTGTGTAAAAATCAAGACCAAACGTAAGGATTTCGAGAAGGCTCTGGCGGGCAAACCCGTTGGTGACCACACAATCCTCACTCCAGACGAGGCTGCAATCTATTTTGCACTGCCAAAGGTGGACCTTGGTATCAAGGTTTCTCGACGGGAAGACTTCTCTGCTGCCAGTGTTGACCTGTCAGAAACAGAGAGAACAGGAGAAACGAATCCTCAACCAGAGTCCAAACAAGAATTGAACAGTCCGAAAAACATGTTTCTGGAAAATGAGCAGTGGAACCATCAAGACTCTAAGCCAGACTGGCGATCCCCACACAAGAAACTCATCCAGCTTGGTCTTGTGATACGGAATGGTGTGCCTCAACAATATCAGCCCTATGGACTGGTTCCAAAGATGCTCGGGTCACACATTGCAGTCTATGGGAATACAGGATACGGTAAGACCACGACTTGCGTCAGTCTTGTTGCGCAGGCGTATAGAAATGATGTCATTCCCATCATCCTTACACCTGGAAATGTCGGAGATTGGCGAGTTCTAAAAGACCTCTATCCTGAGTTTCGGATCTTCACTGCTGGAAACCCAGACATCGCGCCTCTCCGATACAACATGTGGAATGTCCCACCAAAGGTCCCGGTTGGAAAATACATCGACAGGATGGTGGATGTTCATGTGGCTGCGCTTCCCACAGATGGTGTCATCTCCATGCACTTTGATGACATCTTCAACACCATGTATGAGAACTGCGGATGGTCGCGCATGGGGAATATTCGAGGACGCTCTATCCTGCTCTCTGATCTCTATCAGGCCTTTCAGCAGGTCGTGCAGACCCACCTAGAATACGGTGAGGACCTCAAGAAGGACTTCTACGGGGCGCTTGATGCACGACTCAGGAGTATGCTCAGAAACGAGATTCTGGTGGACATGTTCAACACAACCACGGGACTGACGATTCCCGACCTTCTCTCCGAACCCACCATCATCGAGATGCGGGACCTCTCGCCAGAGGACCGGGCACTCCTAATTGGTGCGCTTACCGTGGGGATAAGTGAGTATTTGATCGCGAATCCAAAGAAGGAGGTGCGTCATCTCCTTGTCTTGGAGGAGGCGCATCAGTTCCTCAAGAGAGCGCAGAACCAGGGGGCGTACGCTGAGCCAACCTCCACGCAGAAGGCCATCTCCAACATCTGCGAGATGATGCGGATTCAAAGAGGTACAGGGTTGGGGTTCGTCATCATTGACCAGCTTGTGAGCAGCCTGCCTCCTGAGATAGTCAAGCTTCCCTCCAATATCATCATCCACACGCTGACAGACCTTGAGGAACGTGTGCTGGCGGGGCGTCAGGCGTTGTGCAGTGATACGCAGATTAGCCACATTGGAGGGATGGGCATCGGTGAGGTGGTTGCACGGGTCCAGACGCAGACCGTGCCAGCCAATGTCCAGATTGCGCCTTTGAACTACCTGCTCTCGAGTCCGTTGCCAGAGAGGGAATGGACCGATGAGATGGTGAGAGATGCCATGCTGGAGGTGTTCGCTGCTCATCCTGAGCTTGCAGAGAGTCGGCCCCTCACTTCCGAGATGAGGGACCTGCTTCGGGGCATCAGGTCGCCTCCGAAGCTCTCAGTGCAGCCTGAGATGCAGGTGATTCAGATCTCGAGGCGGCATGAGGTTGACATCTCGGAGATCGTCAACGAGCCGCTCTTTGTCAATGAGTACAAGAAACGGATGGGGTCAGCCTCGAGAGGGAACCCAGGTCCAGTGGCTAGACTGTTGAATACTGTTGCAGGGAGGTTCTGTTCCAAGGATTTTGAGCGGGTGCCCTTCGCTGAGCGGCTGCTGCTCCATGCTGCGGGAATGCTGCAGGAACCCAGGGAGACCGCTGTGCTTGCGGACATCTTGTTGGCCATCAGGGGTGTGGATGCGTAGGGGGGCGTATGATGGAGGGCATGTCTGGGGAGAAGATGAGGCGACGACGGAGAGAGTATAGTGAGGAGGAGGACACCCGTGCCGAGGACATGAGCGCTTCTGAGGAGGGTCGGAGGAGGATTGGGGCACGCGAGGCGAGAGCGGAGAGTTCTGAGTCTGATGAGGTGGGAGAGGTCTCAGTCAGCGAGGTGGTGAGGCACGCTATCGAGAAACTGCGGGAGAATGAGGTAGAAGAGGGCGATATTTCGCGTAGGGTGGAGGATGCTCTTGAGGAACTGGAGAGGATGGAGCAAGCCAGCGAGTCAGCCAAGGAGAAGATCAGGGATGCTCTGGAGAGTCTTGATGAACAGGAAAAAAAGAACGTCGTTATCGAAGAAGCGGAGGACATTGAGAGAGGTGAGCGTGTTAAGGATGTTGAGAAGACAACCACTATAGAGATTGAGAAGAGCCTTGAGAGAAACGAAAACCAAGATCTATCGAGAGAAACACCCTCCCGAATTCAAGAGTTGGATGAGAGTTGGGTGAAAGATGTTCTTTCAGAGTTTGATTCTAAAGAGTGGAACCAAGAGAATCTTGCTGCACAGCTAATGGAGATCAGTGATAATCTGCCGGATACATCAAGAACGTTCTATATCGATGTTGAAAAAAGTCTGGGTATATCAGCAGAGGAACTCGACTCATTCAAACAGGCATTTCATCAGGTGAGAGAAGGTCTCGATGAGGTCGAGAGGGTTCGATTTGGGCTGGCTGGGGAGAGGCTCTACGTATGGAGACCAGATTTCGACTCAACCAGTTTAGAAAAGGTCTATGATAGTTTATACTATTACTTCCGCGATAAGGAAGCGTTTGACAGGTATATTGATGATGTTGGGGAATCTCTGGGGTTTCAAGAAAAAAGAAACGGCGATATTCTGAAGTATCTACGAGAGCTGGCTTCTCAGATGGTCGTGGAAGACTCAAGGGATTACTGTATCAACCCTCAAATTTGTCGAATTCGCGGGGATTTCATTAACCTGATGAATGACATCTCAGGTAAGACACTCTCGGGCTTGGAGGGCGAGATTTCGAAAGTTACAGGACCTAGTGGAAGGGGAGGGATTGAAAGACCACTCTTTCCCCATGGAGAAAAGCTTGAAGTGGCAGTGGCACGTCTCGTGGCAGCTGTGCTTTCAGATGGCAGTGTTCAACCAAATGGTGGTGTACAATATGCAGAGTCTGAGATGAGCCGAATTGAGAGAGTCGTAGAGAGTTTGAGAGTCTTTGGGGATATCAATCTATCAATAAAACACATTGAAAGGGAGAATTACTATCGAACACACTTTCCTTCTGTCATCGGAAAACTGCTGATGCATAGAGAAGTTCCATCGGGCGATAGAACTATTCAGAATCCAAGACTCAGTACATGTGTCAGAGAGGGGACTGATGAGGTCAAACGGGCATACATCGAGGACTTCATACCTCAAGATG
>Ga0209427_10000200_pt1 | contig 59548 bp, 64 predicted proteins | sample DeeMarSWOR136_30_FD_187465 | JGI IMG/M metagenome (GOLD analysis project Ga0209427, IMG submission 187465) | Marine sediment microbial communities from White Oak River estuary, North Carolina - WOR-1-36_30 (SPAdes) (version 2) | ecosystem: Environmental > Aquatic > Marine > Intertidal zone >...
TACTGCGTTTGCTAAATCCTTATCCCTCTCTCAACAAACAGGTGGCGTTTGATCTTTTTGATTGTGGTCTTGGGAAATTCCTCCTCCCTGATCTCAAACTCAGTAATCTTCTTATAGGCAGGTAAATCTTCATTCGCCCTCTTGATTTCATCCATGTACATTGAATTAATATCTTCTTCACTCAGTTCAACACCCTTTACGATGCTGTACTGCTCGAGCAATTCATAGTCAGGGAAGATCAACGCACAGATCGACTCTTTCTTGGTTTTTGGATCGATCCTGGGAATAATCAAGACTTCTTGTATCCATTGGCTCTTAATCAATTTTTCTTCGAGTTCCTCAGGATAGATATTTTTGCCGGTCTGGGTTACTATGATGCTCTTCTTCCGTCCTGTAATATATATAAAACCATCATCATCAATGTACCCTAAGTCTCCAGTATACAACCAGCCGTCCTTTAAGATCTCATCAGTTGCTTTTTTGTTTTTAAAATAACCGAGCATGACATTAGGTCCCCGAACTACAATTTCACCAATGCCATTTTCATCGGGTTCTACGATCTTGACCTCGACACCCGGTATTGGAAGTCCCACCGATGCGACCTTCGTCTTTTCCAGTGGACTTACCGATATGACTGGTGCAGTCTCAGTCAAACCATAGCCCTGGATAATAGGTATGGCAAGAAGCTTTAATCCCTGTGCGACCTTTTCTGTGAGTGCAGCACCACCTGCACATGCAATCCTCAGATTGCCCAATCCCATCTCTTTTCTCACCCTTGCAAAGAGTGGTTTGCGTAAGAACTTGACAAGCGAACCAATGCCACTTATGGCACTAAACATGACCTTTGTTGGCAGCGGTGAATGCGCCACTTTTTTGTGCACACCTGCCAAGAATTTTTCAAAGAGGAGTGGTACTGCGATGAGGCATGATACCTGTGCCTCTTTCATGGTTGCGATGAGGTCATTCGGCTTCAAACTCGGTGGATAGTAGACAGCTGAACCCTTGTAGAGTGGAAAGAGAAAGCCTGCGGTCCCCTCAAAGGTGTGATGCATTGGAATAATCGATACCATTGTATCATTCTCATCAATGTGTATCACCTGTTCAACGGCACGCAAGTTACTCATGATATTGCGATGACTCAGCATCACTGCCTTTGCTGTACCGGTTGTGCCCGAGGTGAAGATGAGGACTGCAAGTGAATCAGGATCGAGCCCTTCGACAGGGATATCCTTCTCTGTCTTTAATTCTCTCATCTTGGCCATTGGAATAACATGTTCCAGGCTGGTCAATTCACCTTTTACCGCTTCTACTATATCGAGATAATTTTCAGAAGCTATTATACCTTTCGCCTCACTGTGCCGAAGGATGTGAAGTACTTCTGCTTCTGATAGCATCCGGTCAACCGGTACACAGACGAGTCCTGCCCTCACGATTGCTAAATAACCGATTGCCCACTCTGGACGATTTTCGCCAAATACTGCGACCGCATCACCCTTTTTTAAACCACGGGCCAAGAGATAATTCTTCAGTTTAATCACCTCTGCCTTCAGCTGGGCGTACGTATACTCAATATCTCCCTTCTTTAGTGCCAATTTGTTTGAATGTTTTTTAACGGATAATTCAAAAACCTCTCCCAAATACCGAATCTCTTCATTCATTTTCTTACCTCTAATTTAAATATATTATCTCTCCCCTTTTTTATGAGGATCGGAACGAGTTCCAAAGCAGAATGCCTCTCCCGTAATATGAAAAACTCAATGAGCATAGGCAGATTCAATCCACAGATGATGTTTAAATCACTGCTATTTTTTAACAGAGAATAACAACTCATGCTACAGCTTCCACCTGGCAAATCTACAAAGATTATTGTTTCCTGGTTTTTCTTGTTATTGATGACTTCTCCAATCTTTTCACACAGTGCCTCAGCGGAAAATCCTATGTTGGAAATGACTTCAATATCGGGTTGTTTGCCAACTATCTTTTCAGCTGTATTGACCATTGCCTGTGCGAAAGTCCCGTGACCAATTATTATACCTCTAATCATACTACTCTAAGGCTTCATCATAGTAAACACTGGGAGTCTCCATCTGCGACAGCACACGTTTTAGTTCCCTGTCATATTCTCTGGCAGGAATCACACCGCGAAGTGAAAGTAGGTAATTTGTCGCGACAACTTCAGCAATTACCGATATGTGCTTCCCCGGTGTGAGAGGAATCACCACTCGAGGTACTTCTATGCCGAGAATCTTCTTCTTCTTCGTCTCGAGGCCGACTCGATCATAATCTTCTTTAACCTCCTCTTCCATAACGAGTTCCATAACAACCTCTATACGTTTCCGCAACCTAACTGATTTAACACCAAAAATTCTAAAAATATCAACGATGCCAACACCCCTGATCTCAATATGATGTCTTAGACGAGCACTCTTTTCAGCCCCAGATCCAACCAGTATGTCGCCACGACATACAATTTTGACCAGATCATCAGCGACAAGACGGTGTCCCCTTTCAATTAAATCGATAGCACACTCGCTCTTTCCAGTACCTGGTTTGCCAATAAACAGAATGCCAACACCGTAGATATCTACGAGAGTTCCCTGGATGTATTGTGTCGGTGCGAGTTTGTAATCGAGATACGCAGACAGACTGTGAATAAATGGCGTCGTTGACATTGGAGTCCGCAATATCGGAATCTTACGACGCTTTGCTTCTGCAATGAATTTCTTATCAATACCAAGCCTCTTGGCAACAATAAGGCATGGCGCACCTAATTTCATAACGGTCGCAATGCGTTTATCTTTTATCTTTCGTTTTATTGTCTTCAGATAAGAAGTCTCTGTTGCACCAATAATCATAATGCGGTCGCTCAAGAAATACCCTGTATAACCAGCGAGGGCAAGACCGGGACGAAAGATATCGTAGGTAGTTATGAATCTTTCCTCCAAGAACTCTTCACCAACGATAATTTCTAAATTGAGTTCTTCTTTTCGCTCTTTGAATAGGGTTTCAACTGTTATTTTATTCATTTTCTTCATTTTCTTCGTGTTTTCTGTGCTATTCTTTTCCTCTCACGGAATTTTTCTTCATATTTGACTAACTGTCTTTCGATCTTCTTAAAGGTCTCATTGATACCGAGATAGATATCTGGATTCTTTACCTTGCTCGTAATAGTTGAATGTTTTACCGATAAGTTGAGTTCAACGATGCTTAATCCCTTATCCTTTTCTAAGACTAAATCAGCATTAATGATGTGATGAGAGAACCTCTGTAGCTTCAGCATTTTTTTCTTCGCATAATCTTCCAACGGTTTGCTGATGGTGAAATTCCTTGCCGTCATTCTTAATTCCATACATCCTCCTTGCATGTAGGCAAATCGCATTTAATGTATGTATCACATAAAATATTATATTCGCTATTTTTTAACTGTCAATGCGCGGACATTTTTCTTTATATTACCTTCGAAAAGATAAGATGAGACAGCAATGCCCGCGGCTCCTGCCTTGAGTACCCTCCTGTAATTTCTATTTGTAATTCCACCAATGCCCACAACGGGAATATTGGTTTTTTTACATATTGCTTTCAAACCAGATAGACCACAGATGTATGCATCAGATTTTGTCTTAGTCTTAAAGACTGAACCGACTCCAATATAGTCAGCACCATCTCTTTCTGCCTTTATTGCCTGTGCGACAGAATGTGCAGACACACCTATTATGTAGTTATCACCAAGTACTCCGCGTGTCTTTCTTGTTGGCATATCCTCCTGTCCACAATGCACACCGTGCGCGCGACAGGCAAGGGCAATATCCAGCCTATTGTTGATGATGAATTTTACTTCTTCCTTTCTCAACGCATTTTTAATCCTCATTGCGTAGTAATAAAATTTCCTGTCCGGTAATGTTTTGATTCGAAGCTGAATCATTGTTACACCATTATTTTCAAGGACATGAATCATGTCTTTCATGTTATACGTTTTCAAGTGCTTTTCGTCAATGATAGCATACAGTCTTGGATTGAATTTTCTTTCAAAGAGACCAGTACTAGACTTTTCTAAATCATACAAATTAAACCGTATCTTTTTCATCTTGGTACTCATCAATACATTTACAGATTTGAAGATTTCTTCAAGAATTCTTGATGATTCTTTTGCGCGTGTAATATTGGCAGCGACTATGTCTCGTGTTGATCTTTTAATACGATTATCAAACTTCGCAGACCGACCAAGGTCAGCACTACTCTTACGAAAACTGAGCATATACGCCGTGGGCAATGCCTTTTTGACACCCAAGAATTCCTGCCTGATCTTTCTTATGTGGGTGAGAAGAGGTTTGTCCTCGAGCGAGAATCTAACGACATCTTCAATGAACTTCAGGGATTCATCAAGGCGGTTGAGATTTACATCCGCAATTCGCTCCCAGCGCACAGTAAATTATAATGAAATAACTTTTTCTGTCAATAGGGCTCTTGGGGTTCAATAGCTATTGAACCCCTTGATTACGGATATTTACCCCGTTAGAGAAACCACGACGGGTAATAACATAATCACAAAACTTTATGGTATGACAACGAATACATAGAATAAGCATCAACACCTTTGAAATGTTCTCTAACGGGGTGAACACACAGATTACAGAGATATTAAACGAAAGGGGGCTTGGAAATACCAAGCCCCCTTTGAGACATGAAGTGTCCCTTATTCATCAGTGCGTTCGACCTTCAAGGCTTTATCACCTTTAGGTGATGATGCAATCTCGAACTTAACTCTGTCGCCTTCTCTAAGGACCCGATAACCGTCTCCCACAATATCTGCATAGTGAACAAAGACATCACCGGACCCGTCCTCTTTCTCTATAAAACCATAGCCCTTTTTACTATCGAACCACTTTACCTTACCGTAGATCTCCAAATGTCCTCCTTTCAGCCATCACACTTTTATCGGTATAAAACCGACAAAAGGAAACCTCTACGGTTACAGCCTGAGAGATTATAGCAATAATTGTGTGTTTGTCAATGGTTTTATTATGTAGGTATACATCTAAGTTTTCCCAAGACGTTTCAACGTTCGCAAGGCAATCAAGGTTACCCATTTGCTCGATTTACCCTGAGTGCCTATGGGTACATGCATTCTCCCCGCAGGAGTATGCTCAAGTATCCATGAACCGTCCCTTCTCCGTTTTCCCATTAATATCTCGACGGCATCGTGCATGCGCTTATCTTTGGTATACCCTAATTTTGTCAGAACGTCCAATCCCCGCAGTACATTGTAGCTGTAGAACCAAGGAAAACCCAACCTTAACCACGATTCTCTAATCACTTTAAAGCCGTGGTGGTCAGCCTTGAAGAGACGGTGCATCAATAAGAATGCTGCACCTCTTTCGATTGTGTGTATCATCTTCTTAGTCTGCTTTCTCTGAGGGACTTCACTCAACGCTTCTAAAGGGCAGATTGTACCGAAGAAGCAACCGTGTTTGTCCTTTATGTGGGCACGCCAGTACGGGCAGAGCCATCCTCCATCTTTATTTTGCACATCTATGAGCCACTGAAGTGCTTTTTTTACTCGAGGGTGCTCTCCATACCCCATTCTGATGAATGCTGCTACTAGATTACCGGTAAGGCATGAAAGCTGTCCCTCACGGACGTACGACCTCAACCACTGACTCAGCGCCGGCACTCTTCTGCCTCTGTTCAGATGCCAGTAATAAACATGAAGTGCAGTCTTTTTTGTCTCTGAAGAAAAACCGCCTTCTTTGTGTTGAAATCGAAAAATGTATTCGCATGCCCTTTTCACTCGCTTATCGCTCTTATCCATTCCCAGCTGGCCAAGGAGCATGAGTGTCCAGTATGAGGCTTTGTATTTAGGGAAATAGGGATTTTCCGGGTCTTCCCAGTATCCGTCATCCGTTTGTTTCGAGAATATTTTCGTTACTCCTTTTGAATTAGCTATCGCATCTTTTGCTTCCTTCAATTCAGAATCACGCGCATTTCTATCTAGTAAATCCCTGAGCGTAAAGTAGCGCACTGATGGATTATCTGTTTCCAACAGCCACTCGATAATTCGATTATTCCCTCGTGATCTCATTTAGTCAAAGCGATTCCTGCATAAAAAATACGCTGGTGCGTTAATCCTCCCTATCCAAGACAATAGTCCACTGCACTCTCTGCATGAATTCTTGTAGTATTTAAAAAGGGAATGCCATACTCATCTTTGGTGAGTATGAGCGGTAGTTCTGTACATCCGAGAATCACGCCTTCTATTGATTCATGGTCGAGTAATCTTTTCACTATTTTAAGTAAAGCTTGCCGCGTATCATCGACAATCTTATGAAACATTATCTCGGTGAATAATTTTGCGTTGATATAGTCTTGTTCCTGTTCAGTGGGTACAACGAGTGAGATTCCCCTTTTGGAAAAGACCTTTTGAAAGAAATCTCTGCTCATGGTAATCTTTGTGCCAAGCAGACCAACCTTTTTTAATCTCAAAATCTCAACCGCCTTGCACGTCTCCTCAACAATACTCAAAAGAGGAATTGGTGAAAGCGACTTAACGTCATCGAATACGACGTGGGGTGTCCCAGCAGCAATGAGGCCAAAGTCTGCTCCTGCTTTATAGAGTGAATTCACTGCATTGGCTAACCAATTGATGAGTTTATTCCGTTCCTTGTCTACATGGGGAAACTCACTTATATTCAGACTATAGATTATTACTGCTGGATACATTCCCTTCTGTCTTCTCTGAAATGCGTCAATGATTATGCGATAGTAATCAGCCGTTGCCTCAGGTCCAAGACCACCAACGATGCCAATTTTTTTCATTGAAACCTCCCTCTCCCATGACACTCAATTTTTCCGTCTCGAATTGCCGGTACAATATCATAGCGATTTACCTGTCCTGCATGCTCAATATCACCGCTCAAATTATGCTGTATCAAATATTGACCACTAAAGCTTTTGCACAAGATATCTAACAATCTACTCTGTGATGCTTCATATGCCAATGCGCACACTTCAGCCTCAGCAGTTTTTGATAAGTCTGTATAGCAGAAAATTGCACCACACCCCAAATAATCTTCGACAGCAAAAACGCGCCTAGCATTTTTCTGGATATATACAATTTTCTCTCCTGTGTCGGTTGACCGCTGCTCCCCAGCCGCAATGACCGTTACATTTTGATGTGTTTGCTGCGCTTGTCTGCTTATGTATTGACCAACTGCCTTGGCGTTGAGTAAACAACCAATATAGGCGGTGTCATGTTTTCTTACTAATTCAGCACAGGCAGCACCATTCGGTGAAAAAAGGACCACTTCTTTATTGCATCCATCATCAGTATTGAGATAGCTCAAAGGGGAAAGAGAATATCGTGCTTGTCCTGGCTTCCCCGACATTTCAGCGCCAATTGACTCAGCCAGCTGTGTACCTCTTTGTTGATCAGATACTGGATACAGAGTAAAACCGTTGCTGACTGCAGTTACTACTGCCGAGCTGAAACGCAACGTGTCAACGATAACTACGATATTGTTGTGGTCGAGCGCAAACTGTAATCCTTCAATACTCCAATCCAATTGAACTGATGACCTGTTCATACGTCGGGAAATTTTCTTTTGGTAAAATATATGATATCTTGATGGCGTGTATACCCCAGCTTTTCAAAAACCTGGAGAGATACGCAATTCCAATCCTCAACTAAACAGGCGATAATGCCGATACCCATTTTATAAAGACGGTCTTCTACCTCTTTTACGAGTCTTGCGGCGATGCCCTGTCTCTGATGAGCAGGATCCACAGCGAGCCTATTGATCCAACCCTTTCTCCCATCGTGGGTACCAAATATAGAACCAATCAAAGTGCCGTCCTGTTCAGCGACGAGGAAAACGGCATTTTGTCCTTTCAACTCCCGTTCAATATTGTCCCGCCGATCTCTTCCTCGTGGTTTGTATAGTAGTTTCGCCTGATCCCAGAGTGCAACGAGTGCATCATAATCTTCGACACGAAGTTCTCTTATTACTACAGGTGATAATTTAATATGTGATTTCACATTCTCAACGACCGTGGTGAGGGAGTTTCTGCAAAACTGACTTATTCATATTCTGGCTCAACATGCACAGTAATCTCAGCATCCGGTAACTCATCTTTGAGACACCTTTCCACCTCTGATGCCTTGTTATGTGCGTCGTCGAGATGTGTATCTTTTTTAAGTCTTATGTGAACTGTTATCTCTAATCTTCCACCATAATCATGCACATGAATGTGATGTACGTCACTAATCCCTTCACAACTCAAGGCAATACCTTTGATTCTTTTGATTAGAGATAATGAAGGAGCCTCTCCTATGAGGACACTACTTGCTTCTTTGATTAGAGAGATCCCCACGTAGATTATGAATGCAGCAATAATCATACCGATGATTCCATCCAAGTAGTAGAGCTTAAGTCGGTATAATATAAAACCAAAAATGACGAGAGCCGTTGAGATAGCATCAGTCCTATGATGCCAGGCATCTGCCTTTAGGGATGCCGAATCAATCATTTTCCCTAGATTAAATGAAATGTTTGAAAGAAATTCTTTCACAATTATAGTAAAACCAAGAAGTATAATGATAAACCAGTTCGCCGTGATCGGAACTGGACTTTTAAATCTGTCAAGACCGTTTATGAAAAATTCAAAACCAACAACAATGAGCAAGCATGCAATCACAATGGCTACGATCCGTTCTGCTCTTCCGTGGCCAAAGGGATGTTTATCATCAGGTGGTTTTGTTGCTACGCTAAAGCCGAATATCACCATAGCAGATGTTATGACGTCAGAGAGTGAGTGGACTGCATCGGCAAGTAGCGATACACTGTTCAATAAAGTACCCATTATCAGTTTCACTATAAAGAGTATTACATTGACGATAATGCTCAAAGTACCTTCAAAATATCCGTACTTTCGCTTTTTATCTCCTCTATCAAGGTGAAACAGAGAAATGATGCGTTTGGTAAATTTATCTTCCATTTTTGCTTGTTAGATTATAGAGCATTTGCAATTCTTGTCAATAAATAGTAAATGACAGCTCTGAAAAAGTATTCATCGCTCTCGAAATTTCTGTTTTTTCCAGAAAACTCACAAATTGCATTATGAGGAGGCTTGAATCTCAAATCTTTTTCACGGGTTTCATTCCAAACAGAGAACCTATGATAAACCCGAATACGAAATTGGAGATGCCGATTTCAATTCCATGGACAAATCTGATAGGAGATGGCATATAGGGATTGGGGAATAAGAGCGGTGCCACTCCTCCAAGCACAGAAAGGAGGAGGCCGATCATTAAAGCAGTTGCTAGTTTGTTTATTTTCACTATTCTGATTATTGGTATGACGACAAGTACGTACACGGAGCCGCGTAGCAATTGCATGATAAAGATGTGCTGCAGTGCCGGCATACGTGCCATCTCAGCATAGAAATCCTTTATATATGGATAGACCAGTGCGCCCGCAATGAAATAGATGATGACATAGATAATCATGCAGACAATTGTCTTCCATATTGAGCCGACTACGGAGATACGGCGTTTCCTTGTGCTGTCAAAGAAGGCGGCGGGTTGTTTCACCTTATCCATAAGAATGAGTAAAATTGGTGAAAATACTAGTGAAAGCAGCAAACCTCTGAGCATCATCCCAAACACTTCTTTCTGGGGAATCGTTAACTGGAAAAAGAGTGCCTCTACATGCACGTTGAAGACGTAGATGCCAAAAAACATAAGAACGATAGGCCATACGAGCCTCAGGCCGTATGCGTGTGAAGCCATTACTATCCATGTCATGACCATTACAACCAACAGGCATGAAAGAAGAATCCAGCCAATTCCTCCTAAAGCCTCATTGAGTGAGATGTTACCAATGAGGATGTGTAAAACGAACAGAATGATGACGGCGACGACAATCCGCCATACAGAGTCAACGATTCTTTTCATCTCTCCTCCTTTCTCTGGGGTCAGGTCTTGCAATCACACATTTGCTTTTTTGAATCGCGGGCGGCAACTGACGGACCTCAGAATGTGTGATTGCAAGACCTGACCCCTACTCTTTTTCCTTATTTTCTAGTTACCATCGTCGCAATGGTGAAGTAGTTAATAACTGTCTGTTTCATCCTCTCATAGCGGTACAGTAACTGAGGCCTTTCGAAAATCTTTGCACGGAAGCTACCAAGGGTATCGATGATGTATACTGCATCTTTTCTTAGACAAAGATTACCAGTCCCACTACCCCCAAATCCATATTTATAGCCAGCGCACGCAGCTGCTTTAACAACTGCTGAACTAACTTTATTAAATGGATAAGATATACTGTCACATGTGCCGAATTCTTGTTCAAGGATTTTTTTTGATTCAAAAACTTCATATTCGATATCGGCAGTGTTGAGCTTTGTCAAATTGCGATGCGTCATTGTATGCGAACCGAATGCAATTCCCCATTTCTTCATCTCGTTGATCTGATGCCAGTCAAGGTGGTAGTGCCGTCTTCCGGTTAGTGTCACATCCCACAAATTTTTCATTCCAATGTATTTAACAATGAGAAAGACTATCGCCCTCATTTTAAATTTTTTGAGAATCGGGAATGCATAATGATATACGTTTTGTTCAGCATCATCAAAGGTTATGATAACACCGTTCTTTTTTTGCCCAGGAAGAATGACATCTATTTCGTTTGTGTGTAAGAATCCTAAAAACCTTTCAAATTGATGAGGAGTATTCCACGTTCCGCAGAACTGGAAATTAGGTGTTACTCTGTGAAATTGTAATACTTTTACCACGGGCGAGAATAAGCCAGCCAGCGATGGCCAATACGGCAAGCAAAATTCCGAAGATTATAAAGAGAAAATTCTTTTCCGTTATCGTAGCCAGAAAACCAATAAGAAGTGCACCAACGACAAATGAACAATTCAATATCCAGTCCCTGAGAGAAAACATCCTTCCCCTGACAAAGTCGTCTGCATAGCGATGGATGAGCGTATCCTGGCCAATAAAAAGAGGAGATAGAGCGATTCCACCGATGAGCGTGAATACAACAAATAACCAGAATTGGTTTAAAAAAGGAAAAACGACGAGTGCACCTCCAAGAAGGATAAAACAGAAGAGCATCAAAACCTTGAGGTTGAAGTGATGTCCAAAAATGCCCATGAAATAAGCACCGATCAAAAGTCCTATTGAACCGATGGCAGCCAGAATTCCTACGCCACTCGTCCCCCATGCCATCTCTTTTTGAACAGTGGGGATGACGAGCACATAGATGATAGAACCAGCAATTATCATGAGAAGGATTGAGGCCATTGCAAAACCGAGATTTTTCTCTTTGAATATCATCTGCACAGCGTGTTTCAACTCATTCCATACTTTCGTCAAACCATCACGCATAAGAAGCAAAAAACCTCTTGCCTGAAGATGTTCTTCTGGCTTAGGTGGTTCAGGTGATTTAACCTTCATTACATAGAGCATGACCGCCGAGACACCAAATGTAGCCGCATCAAGTATAAAGGCGGCAGTCCACCCTGCAATTCCCAGAATCCTATACCATAGCCTCCAGTCGACAATGAGTCCGCCAGCCAACATACCAAGAAATGTCGCCCCTCTTCCAACGAAATTAATTAAAGAGTTCGCCGTCAATATCCTCTTTTTTGAAACCAAATTTGGTATTATAGCACTCCGCGCTGAATTAAAGAATAGAGTAAGAAGAAACATTCCAAAAACGACGATAAAAACTGGATAGATATTATGCGTTGTCAGGTAAAGTATCGGAATCAAAACCGCACAAACCATTCTCAGTGCATCACAGACCACCATGACCTTCTTCTTATGCCATCTGTCTACGAGGACACCCGCAATTGGCCCGAATATTAAGACAGGCAGTGTCATGAATATCGCGAGTTGAGAGAGAAGAAATGGTACGCGCGCCTTGGGGAATAGACCAATAAGACCAATGAGTGCAATGTAGTCTAATTTATCACCGAACTGGCTAACGGTCTGAGAGAATACAAATAGTGAAAAATCTCTAATCTTCAGAATATTCCAGAACTTAGCTCTTTTTATTCAACACCTCGCCATAGAATTCCAAAACCTGTTTTGTGACGATCTCCCAGTCATATCTGAGCGCCTTCTCTCTCCCCTTACGCCCCATCTCAATCATTCGTTTTTTGTCCTTGAGTAAGGTAACAATCTTGTCTGCTAATGATACAGGATCACGCGCTCGAAAAAACAAACCCTCTCTGCCATCCTCCATAACCTTTCTGTAACCGGGAATATCAGAGGCAACGATGGACTTTCCTGTTGCCATCGCCTCGAGTAAAACAATACCAAAACTCTCCGCGCCTGTTGCAGGTGAACAATAGATGTCACATGATTTGTAGTATCGCGGTAGATCTTCGGGGCTCGCATGACCGACAAATATCACGCTTCCTGTTATATGTTCCTCAACATACCGACGATAATATCGCTCAAGAAACCCTCTTCCTACGACAACAAGCTTTGCCTCTGGAAATACTTCCATAATCATTGGAAATGCCTGTAAAAGGAATTTTAAGCCCTTTCTTGGTTCAAATCGACCAACGAACAATATTTTTGGCGAATATTTTGCCAGCTCTGGGAGTGGCTCAACATTTGGGTGAAAACGATTTGTGTCGATACCATTAGGAATAATCCGGTAATCACCAGGAAAGTACTTGGACACAGAATCTCGGGCGACTTCAGATACGGCAATCAATCCATCAATTTTTCTGAAGTATTGTTCTAACACAGGTTCCCATAATACGTAGCCAAAACTCTCTTCATGTGCTGAGTGAAAGGTAATGAAATTCTTTGAATTTGAATATTTCAGTGCAAAGTATGGCAGGACCGGTGCTACAGGTCCATGCAGATGAATAATATCAAACTGTTCCTGTGCATATAATCGTCTGAGCCTCCAGGGAATGGTGATACCAAAGGTGAGGACTGAAAAAGATTGGTTCTTTGGAATCTTGATAGCCCGTCCCATTCTGATGATATCCTCATCGACATAGGGATAGTTCTTACCGAACGAGGGCGCGAGAATCTTAGCTCCATGGCCTAATTTCTTTAAATTCTGCCACAAATATAACATATGCTCTGATACGCCACCAGTATGAGGATAGAAGATGTCTGAAGCGATTAAAATTTTCATTTCAGGCGCACATGCTTTTGGCTGACTTCAATGCGTTTTCCTTGAATAAGTTCTTTTATAATAACTTTCAACTTGCTTAGCTATTTTCTGCCAGGAATAAAGAAGCGCTTTTCTTCTCCCTGCCTTGCCCATCCTCTGGGCCAAATCCTTATCTTTGAGAATCGTCAAGATTGCCTCGGCCAAAGTCTTATCATCCTTACGACGGCAGAAAAGACCCTCTACTCCGTGCTCCAGCACATGGCGATAACCATCAATATCCGAAGCAACAACTGGCTTTTCACTGGCCATGGCCTCCAAAAGGACAATACCAAAACTTTCATGCCCAATCGATGGTGCACAAAGGAGATCGCAGGTCCGATAGTATGTTGCCCTCAAAGAAACTGGTCTCCCTGGAACTTTTCCAACAAAAATCACATTACTGGCTGTAGCATCATCAACCAAATTCTTATAATAATGTGCAAATGGCCCAGGACCTGCGACAATTAAAAGGACATCCTTAATCTCTCGTTTTATATATTTTAAAGCTTGTAAAAGATGCGGTAATCCCTTTTTAGGTTCAAGTCTATTCATGTATAGAATCTTTTTTCTATTATCAGCATATTGGGGTAGCGGCTTCACCGCTGGGCTGAAACCATGAGTATCTATCCCATTAGGAATTATCCTATAATCGCCTTTAAAATACTTATTCATTGCAAGTTCGGCGGTTTTCGATACCGCGATGAGGCCGTGTAGTTTTCTGAAATAGGGCATAAGCAATGGTCTGAAGATACTATAACCTATCGATTTCCTGTGTCCCGCATGAAATGTTATAACATTTATTGCCTTAGAGTGTCGTATGGCAAGAACAGGAAGCATGGGCGCAAGAGAACCATGGATATGAACGATGTCTGGACGATAACTTAAGAGAAACCTTTTTATCTTATCTGAAAGTCTCCAACCCAGGGTGAGTCTAGCAAACGATTTGTTTGCTCTAATGGGTATGCCCCTTCCAATTCTTAGTACATCCTCATCCTTTATTTTACCGCGGCCAAACTTTGCAGTGACGATCTTAACTGTGTGTCCCATTTTCCGCAACTCTTCTGAGAGATGCGAGATGTGATCTGCAATACCTCCAACCAAAGGATAATAGGTTTCAGAAACCATTAGAATTTTCATCTTCCCCTGCCTGTATGGCCAAAACCACCGCTTCCTCTTTTTGTGCTCCTCAATTGCTTAGCCGGGACAAATTCAGCACGTGTGACATGGATAAAGACCAATTGAGCAATACGGTCTCCCCTTCTGATTGTGAAAGGTTGCTTGCCGAAATTGAATAAAATAACCTTTATCTCTCCACGATAATCCGCGTCAATCGTCCCTGGTGAATTGAGTATACCAATCCCATTCTTCATTGCCAACCCACTTCGAGGCCTTACCTGCGCCTCATAACCTTTTGGTATTTCAAGCCTTATGCCAGTAGGTATAGCACAAAAATCACCCGGCTCAATCACTACATGCTCATCAACGCAGGCGAAAAGATCACATCCTGCTGCTTCTTTGCTTTGATAGCGAGGGACAAATTCCCCTTTTATCTTCACTTTTATCTTCTTATTTACCTCATTCATTTAAGATTTTAGTTCCGCATCTGAATTGTCAGATGCGAGAATCCTCGCCGAAGGCGGGAGCATTTAGGTATTTATTTATTTTTAGATATATCTTCATTCTATCCACTCCGGGTGAAAGACAAACCACTGGTCAGGATAGGTTCTGATAAACTTTTCATACTTCTTCACGAGCAGACGATTAAATTCGTGGACAGTGCCTTCAAAAACGAGCGGAGGCTCAATATTGCCAAGATAACGATAGGCATTATGATATGGATTTAATACCATATATCCAAAGAGTACTGGCAGCTTCTTCTTGATGATTATCTCAGCTAGACCACTTGGAATCTTTCTCTTACCTGAGAAGAAGTCAACAGCGATACCGTTTTTCATTATGTCACGATCAGCGAGAACTGCCAGAACTCGATTATTCTTTATTGTATCAAGAAAGGCATAACCTGCACGAGTAACCGGAAAGGTTTTCATCCCGGTCTTCTCGCGGTGTTGCGTATACAGATCGAACATCTCAGCTTCTGTCTCCTCAACCAAGGCACTCATAGGTACATCATGTGCTGCGAGGTATGCGCCAGCATAATCCCAGTTGCCAAGGTGTAGAGTAATCAACACACAGCCTCTTTTGAACGCCAATGCCTTCTTGGCATTTTCAAAACCTATGCATTTCACATCAGCGGAAAAGACCTCTCTTGAAATGAAGTTCAGTCGAAAAAAATCTACCATGGCACGTGCAAAATTCATGAACGTCTTCTTTACCTGAAGATTTAATTGCTCCGGCTCAATTTTCTCGTCAAAGAAGATATGACGCAGGTTATTTTCAATGTAGCTCCGCTTCTTCTTTGACATATAGCAGAACAGAAGTCCGAGCCCTACGGCAATCTTATCTGATATCTTCAATGGTAAAAACTTGGCTAGTGAAACACCCATTTTTTGCAGTCGTAAAACGGTACTCATAGAGTTCTGTATACAACTCTTACTTGTAGATCTGAAGTGCTGCTCCCAAAACCCTGATTGCGTTTCGCAAATCATCTTCCTTCAACACATATGCAATGCGAACCTCATTGACACCCTTCCCAGGTGTTGAATAGAAACCATTTGCAGGTGCAAGCATTACGGTATTGTCCGTGTGGCTGAAATCGGTCAAAAGCCACTGACAGAATGTATCTGCATCATCTACTGGCAACCGTAACACCGTATAAAAAGCACCCTCAGGTTTGTGCCCAAAGACACCAGGTATTGTCTTCAACGCTTCGAATAGAATGTTTCGGCGCATTTCATATTCTCTAATCATCGGCCTTATATATTTATCGATGTTTTTATATGCAGCTATTGCGCCGATCTGCTCAAGCGTGGGCGGACATAGACGTGCCTGACCAAATTTTAGTAAACGGTCCATAATTATTTTGTTGCGGCTAATAATACTGCCAACGCGTGCGCCACATGCAGAAAATCGTTTTGATATTGAATCCATCACAATTACTTGCTCTGCAATCTCAGGTAATGACAAGGCACTTACCTGGGTCTTTTCATCATAAACGAACTCTCTGTATACTTCATCAGATAGCAAAAACAGACCATGACGTTTACAGAGATTATTAATTAAAAACATTTCTTCTTCAGTGAGGACTGTACCAGTAGGGTTATTAGGCGTGTTTATGAGGACTGCCTTGGTTCGAGACGTTATTTTCTTTTCGATGGTTCCTTTAGTTGGAAGGTGGAAACCACCTTCTACGGTTGTAGTAATCGGGACAAGTTTTACCTGAGACATCACGGCAAAACCGTTGTAGTTTGTGTAGAATGGTTCAAACACAATCATTTCATCACCGGGGTCACACACCGTCATCATTGCAAAAATGATCGCCTCGCTGCCACCTGTTGTTATCCACACATTATCCAAATCAATGGAAAATCCGAGGCTTCGATGATACTCAACAATGGCTGTCCTGAGATCCAAGAGACCGCCAGAAGGCCCATACCGTAAGACCTTTTCACGATGCTGGGCAATCGCCTCAAACATCTCAACAGGTGTCTCTATATCGGGTTGTCCAATGTTGAGATGAAAGACATTCACTCCCCTACTCTTTGCGTCATCTGCAAATGCAGCTAACTTTCTGATGGGTGAATACGGCATAGTTTCTGCTCTCTTTGATGGATTCACCTGTTTCATGCAGAATTATATCTATCTCGTATTGAAAGTCAACCAGTACCTACGGTACTGGCATGATTTCAGCGATAAAGAGCTGATTACAGAGATAATTATCACTGTCATCGTTGCCAGTAATGGAATTACTGGCAAAGCTTGACTTTTGCCTTTCTAACGATATACTCGTAGTATGAAGATATATATCAAAAATCAATCGATCTTAGAATTTGAAGGGGATGTAGTTATCGTGAACTTATCTGAGGGAGTAAAGGCTCCTGGCGGTGCAACTGGGGTAGTAGATAAGGCACTGAATGGAATCATCAGAAAAATGATAAATAGTGGTGAGATAACAGGAAAGCTTGGTGAGACTGCGATAATACACACATTTGGAAGACTCAAGGCAGATAAGGTACTCATTGTAGGGCTTGGCAAACCGAACACATTCGGACCTGAAGAGATAAGAAAAGCGTCTGGAGCAGCAATAACACATGCACGTCAGACTAATGCGAAGAGAGTTGGTTCGATTGTTCATGGTGCTGGCATTGGCGGTTTGAAACCTGACATTGCAGCACGGTCATTAGCAGAGGGAACCATGCTCGCACTCTATGAATTTGAGGAGTATAAAAAAACTGCAGAGAAAAAAATCAAAGAGTTTGCTATCTTAGAATTGGATAAGAGAAAAATGCAAAGATTTAATAAGGGTGCGGAATCAGGAATGATACTTGCGCAGGCCCAAAACAGTGCCCGGGACCTCATCAATGAACCCGCGAATAACCTTACACCCAAGAAATTGCATCAAAAACTGAGTTCGATTATTAGGGACACGGGTTTGGAGAAGACCATCAAACTCGAGTGTCTCGATCGCGCATACATGAAAAAATTAGGCATGAACGCGCTTCTCTCGGTCACTCAGGGAAGCGATAACGAACCGCAGTTTATTATCCTCAGGATAAAGAACGCAAACAAGCCCCTGATTTGCCTTATTGGGAAAACCGTAACTTTTGATTCTGGTGGATTATCCTTAAAACCACCCGTAGGCATGGACCGGATGAAAGGTGATATGTCTGGAGGTGCTGCGGTCATCGGTGCTACACTGGCATTAGCAAAGGCAAAGAGTAAGATTAATCTCATGACCATAATCCCGGCTGTGGAAAACATGCCATCAGGTACGGCATCAAGACCCGGCGATGTTGTTCAGGCAATGAACGGCAAGACAATCGAGATCATCTCTACAGATGCTGAAGGAAGGATGACCCTTGCCGATGCAATCTGTTACGCAGAAAAGGAAAAGGCAAAGATCATCATTGACATTGCAACCTTAACAGGTGGCTGTGTTGTTGCCCTCGGAGATGTCACCGCAGCGGTTATGGGCAATAACCAGAAATTGATTGACTCTCTCCTGGATGTATCAAAACAGACAGGCGAAAAAATGTGGCAGTTGCCTCTGTTTGAAGAGTATAAAAAACAGATAAAAAGCGATATCGCTGATATGAAGAACTCAGGGGGAAGAAAGGCGTCGCCAATTACTGCGGGTCTCTTTCTACAATCGTTTGTTGACAAGGTAAAATGGCTCCATATTGATATGGCAGGCAAAGAGATCGCTGAAAAGAAGAATTTCTATACGCCTGTTGGTGGCACAGGATTTGGTGTGAGGACCCTGTTTGAATTTTTACGAAAAATCACATAGAGTAGTTACTCCTTTCACCTTAATTACCGTTTTAACGCAGGGCAGCGGGGGCGTGTTTGGCGATTAAAAGGTAATTTCAACATAAAACGCAATGGCTATAATCTAGAAAGGAAATAGATACTCCTTGACATCAAACGATATTAACATAAAATACCATAGATATGATTGAAAAATCATCCGAGATTATCATCTGTGAAAAATGTGGATATAAAAATGCAAAGGTCGCAACTTATTGTACGAATTGTGGTAATCAAATGCAGCGAGACTACTATAAAGGTCTGTGGTTCAAAAATATTATTATTACCCTCATTCTCTTCCTGTTGCCGTTTATCATACTTTTCTATATCATAAACTTTGAAATCAGTACCCATTTCGAAAATCAGGTAGAACAGGGATTGCTCTATTCGCTTGATGTAAATGCGCGGACAATCAAGTCTTTTCTTGACGAACGAAAGACAGATTTACTATCGATTGCAAAATTAGATGTTAATAATGTAACCCAGGTAAAGAACAGAATATCTTTTTTTCGAAGGTTCGCAACAGAGAAACCCTGGTTCGACTTTATCGCAGTTACCGATGCAAATGGCAATATTATATTGTCAACCGACGCTATCATGGAAAAAAATATTCAAGATCGTATCTATTTCAAGAATTCCCTCCAGGGTGAATTCTATAACAGCGGTATATTCTACTCAGACATCCTTGACACAACGGCGATGCTCATCTCTGCTCCTCTGTTCAATCAGCACGATAGAATCATCGGTGTTATTCTCGCATCGATCAGCCTGAAAACATTCTATGATTTAATCCTCGACCTGCGTATCGGGGAGACGAGCGAGATTTTTCTCGTCGATGAAAATGGTGTCTTCCTCTCTTCATCAAAACTCGGAGGGAAGGTACTCAGGGAATATGGCCATTATCAAGACGACCCGAATCCACATACAGGACGAGGCGGCGTTTTGATTCATCGCGACTATCGTGGCAAGAAGGTTATTTGCGCGTATGAGAGATTCGATGAACTGCATGGCTATTTTGTATCTGAAATGGATGTGGAAGAATCACTCGCCCCTGTCAGAACATTGAGAAATTTAATGTTCTATATCTTCCTCGTATTCGGATGCTTTCTCGTCTTCTCATCCCTTTTCTTCTCAAGGCAGGTAACCAATCTTCTCAAGAACCTTACGAGTTCTCTGAAATCGGCACTCGATGATATAAGCAAAAAGAAAAGTACAATAGACATCATCAATGTGAAATTGAGAGAGCGTCTACACGATTGTGAATTACTGAGTAAACAGTTACGCATTTCTCGAGAGTACGTTACAAATATCATAAATAGTATCTCGAGCGGTCTCATTGCGATCGATAAAGATCTCAAAATAACATACTGTAACGATTTCATGAAGGCGTTCTCGATGAAGAAAGAGATTAGAATGAACATAGACCTCTATGATATATTCCCCATGCTCAGAAATAAAAAGATTCAAGATGAGATTGAAAATATATTCTCAAGCAAGATGCCTTTTCGCATAGAGAAGGTGCCTATCACCATGGACGGTCGCCATATCATATTGAGTATTGCTGGCTTTCCTATAAAGACTGTGGAAGAGGTAACCGGCGCAACGCTGCTGGTGAATGATATCACTGAACAGGAACGACTTCATGCCCAGATGGCTGATTACGAAAAACTCTCTGCCTTGAGCCAATTAGCATTGGGAGCCGCCCATGAGATAAATAATCCTTTGTTGGGTATCACCTCATACATTGAACTCCTGCTCGAGGAGGAGAGCAATGTTGAGAAGAAGACGAGGGCGAAGGAAGTCCTTGATAATGCGTATAGAATTTCCGAAACAGTACGTGGCCTCCTCACTTTTGCACGGCCGACACCGCCCAAATTCACAAAGATAAGTCTCGACAAATTAATATCTGAAACACTCTCATTTCTGCAACATCAACCACTGTTTAGAAAAATTAAAATCACAAAAACGCTCTCTGATGCAGTGTCCCAGATCACTGCAGATGCGAACCAAATACGGCAGGTTCTCATCAATATCTTCATCAATGCTGCCCAGGCAATGTTGAATGGGGGAACGCTGACCGTCACGACAAGTAAGGTGAAATTCGAAGAATCAATCGAGGTTCGCATCATTGACACTGGTGTCGGTATAGCGAAAGAAGATCTTAAGAAGGTATTCGATCCATTCTTCACTACGAAAAAGGGTGAGGGTACTGGTCTTGGGTTGAGCATCAGTTATAGCTATATCAAAAACCATAACGGCGATATAACGATAAAGAGCGAACACGGCAAAGGTACCGAGGTAACGATTCTCCTGCCAATAAGACAAAAGGCAAAGTTACATTCAGAGGTCATCCAGTAATGGCTGAGTCTATTCTTATTATCGATGATGAGGTATTGACTCTCAATAATCTGAAGAGGGCACTCGAAAAGGAAGGATACGAAATCCTCCTTGCAGATTCAGGAGAGACAGGGATGGAGGTTTTTAAACAGCATCGACCAAATCTTGTACTCGTCGATTTGATGCTCCCTGGGATTGATGGCATTGAAGTACTCAGACAGATAAAACGAGCCGATGCAAATACCGTGGTCATAATGATAACTGCATATGAAATACTGGAAAAGGCAGTAGAATCAATGAAGCTCGGTGCCTACGACTACCTCCTCAAACCATTTAAGATCAGTGATTTAAAAATGAGCGTCGCACGTGCTCTTGAACTCCAGTCACTAAAGATCAGAGTCACAGAGACTGTTGAGACAGAAAAAGGAAAATACTACTTTGACAGAATAATTGCAAAGAATAAGAAGATGAAGGACGTTGTAGAGACAGCCCGCAAAGTAGCACAGCTCGATAAAACGACGGTCTTAATCACTGGAGAGAGTGGCGTAGGCAAAGAACTCCTCGCACGGGCGATTCACTATAATAGTCCACGTGTCGATGAGCAATTTATTGAAATCAACTGTGCCGCAATTCCAGAGGGGCTTTTGGAAAGTGAACTTTTCGGCTATGAACCAGGAGCATTTACCGATGCACGCAGGCGCAAGATCGGCTTCTTCGAAAAGGCTGACAACGGCACCATATTCTTAGACGAGATCGCTGATATGCCACTACCACTCCAAGCCAAAATCCTCAAGGTCTTGGAAGAGCGATCGTTCACAAGGTTAGGGAGCACAAGTCAAATCAAAATCGATGTGCGAATCATCACTGCTTCAAATAGAGATTTGAAAAAATTAGTAAAAGATGGCAACTTTCGGGAGGATCTGTTCTACAGGCTGAATGTAGTACCGTTAGCCATTCTACCGCTACGGGACCGCAAGGAAGATATAATACCACTCACCCTCTGTTTTATCATAGAACTGAACAAGGAACTCCATAGGTCATTTAAGGGTATATCTGAGGAGGCTGCGAACATATTTCTCGAGTATGATTGGCCTGGTAATGTAAGAGAATTAAGGAACGTGATCGAGAGGATAATGGCGTTACATCAAGTAGGAGAAATAAAGGTTGAGCATCTACCAATGGAGATAAAATCACGAACGGTCTCGGCTGATACGGTGGTGATGAGAGAGGCTTGTGATAAAGATGAATTTGTCACCTTAAGTGAACTGGAAAGGAGATATATTAAACGGGTTCTAGAATACACAAATGGAAATAAATCCAGAGCAGCTAAAATATTGGGAATACACTTCACGTCGCTCTTCCGGAAACTAAAATCGATGAAATAACCACATCTATTATCATTATACACTATAGCAATTTGCATAATAGTAGTGCAAAATGCTATACCTTAAGAAAAAAATCTTCGAAATTTCATTACATCATTCTGGCACGGATCTTGCTTATCAAAGTGGTAGATGGAGGCAAAAATGGTGAAAATAAACAATCACAGATTTAGGCAGAGAAAATACGATCCGTTCATCGAGGCAACATTACAATATGAAAGGGCTGCAGGTATACTTGACCTCGAACCCTGGATCTACAACCGACTAAAATATCCAGAAAAGGAACTCACTGTACACATGACAATCACCAGGGATAATGGCAAGGTCGAGACATATATTGGCTACCGAGTTCAACACTCCACGGTAAGGGGACCAGGAAAAGGGGGAATTCGTTATAGCCCTGATGCATCACTTAGTGAATGCAAGGCACTCGCGGCCTGGATGACATGGAAGTGTGCGGTTTTAGACCTACCGCTAGGTGGTGCCAAGGGTGCTGTCATATGTAATCCCCCAGAAATGACAGAAAATGAACTTGAAAAACTGACAAAGGAGTATACCTATAGTATCAAAGATATAATCGGACCCCAAAAAGATATCCCTGCACCTGATGTGTGGACAAATGCGCAGACGATGGCTTGGATATGTGATGCATATAGCCGATACGTTGGCCATTTTGAACCCGCGGTGGTAACTGGCAAACCACTCTGCATCGGTGGTTCACTCGGTAGAGCAGGTGCAACAGGTCTGGGTATGTATTACAGCCTGCTCGAGACGTCAAAACATCTTGAATATCCCCTTGAAGGCAAGCGGGTTGCCATCCTTGGCTATGGCAACGTGGGTTCTTCGATTGCCCGCTTGCTCTATGATTACGGTGCGAAAATAACAGCAATTACTGATATTTATGGTGGCATATACAATAAGAATGGCATCAAAATACCAGAGCTTGATGAGTATGTAAGAAGGACAAAGAGTGTCAAAGAATTCAAGAAATATGATTCTATTACCAATGATGAACTGATCGAACTCAAATGCGACATTCTCCTTCCCTGTGCAGTCGAGGGTATGATTCATAGAGATAATGCTGACAAAATAAAAGCAAAAATAATCTGTGAGGGAGCAAATGGCCCGACAACATCTGAGGCTGATGACATATTGGTGAATAAAGGGGTGTTCATGATACCTGACATTCTCGCTAATGCCGGTGGCGTGACAGTTTCGTATCTTGAATGGGTTCAAGACACACAAAGGGTCTTTTTCGACGAAGAGGACGTTAAAAACAGATGCTGGAAGATGATGCAAAAATCTTTTTGGGATGTGATTCGCATAGCGGATAGATTCAAGTCTGATAACCGCAATGCCGCATACATACTTGCAGTGCAACGTGTAGCCGATTCGGTGAGGGTATTCGGTAAGATCGGCAGAAATTAAGGTACTGCAATAGAAAAAAGGGCTGGGTGCAACCCAGCCCTTTTTATTTTGTGGAGACGCAACTATTGCATCTTGCAATAGTACAAAAATAACTTCCTGGTTGACTTTTGCCTAAAATTAAATATACTTCAGACATTGCCTTGAAAGGAGTTCCATGAGATTTAGTCCGCAGGAAGTCTCGAAGATTATCAATGGGTATCAGGCGAAAAAAACCTCTTTGCTCGCCATCCTCACCGATGTTCAGGCGGTATATAATTGGCTTCCACCTGATGCCTTGAAAATGGTTTCTGAGAAATTATGCTTACCATTGATTGAAGTCTACAGTGTTGCCTCTTTCTACAGGGCATTCAGCCTCACGCCGCGAGGTAGACATGTGGTTACTGTCTGCCTCGGAACTGCCTGCCACGTGCGTGGTGCACCGATAGTCCTCGACCGCATACAGGATACCCTGGGAATTCCACCTGGTTGTACGAGCAAGGACCAACAATTCACCTTAGAGACGGTCAATTGTCTCGGCGCATGTGCCTTGGCTCCGATAGTCGTCGTTGATAGTCAATACCACGGTCAAACCACAGTTCAAAAAGTCGACCCAATTTTGAAAAAATACCTAAAGAAGAAAAGGAAAATCAAAAAGACCACACGGAAAAAGTGAAACTCGACACAATAAGAGAACTTCTCCACGCTGAAGTAATCTCCAAGTGCAGTAATCCTGACATTGACATAAAATTCGCAAAGGCCTCTGACCTCATGAGCGATGTGCTTGCCTTTTCACAACCATTTACGAAACCCGAGGCGATACTTATAACAGGATTAACAAACAAGCAGGTAGTCAGAACATGTGATATCGCGGGCGTATGTGCCATCGTCTTTGTCAGAGGTAAAAAGCCGTCAGCAGAGACTGTTAGACTTGCCGAGGATTGCAATATTACAATTCTCACCACTAAACTAAAGATGTATGAGGCATGTGGCGTTTTATATTCAAAAGGTATCGGGGGCGTACCTTTAAAGAAACAGAATAAAAGAGGATGAAAGACAAGGTATTATTCGAACAAAAATTTGAAATCAACGGAGGTGATTTTGTCAATGCTGGTGAATCTTGCTATAAGGTTAAGAGTATACTCAGGGAGATTGGTATTGATAGTGACATAATCAGGCGGATATCAATCGCTGCCTATGAGGCAGAGATGAATGTGGTCATGTATGCGAAACACGGTGTTATGCATCTGCTTGTGTACCCTGGCAAAATTCTCTTGAAGATTGAAGATAAAGGTCAGGGAATAAAAGACATAGAGCTTGCAATGCAACCAGGTTTTTCTACAGCAACCGAAGAGATGAGAGAAATGGGTTTTGGCGCAGGCATGGGACTGCCAAACATCAAAAAGAACGCAGATGCCTTCGATATCAAATCCACTGTTGGAAAAGGTACAAAACTCAACATCACCTTTAATCTGAACAGTAAAAATGGCTGAGATGAGTCTGCTCCACTCAATTAGAATTGACAAGAAGAAGTGTATTGGATGCGTAAGCTGCATGAAGAGCTGTCCTACTATGGCAATACGCGTGCGTAACAGAAAGGCAAAAATCAATTACGACAGGTGTATTGATTGTGGAGAGTGTCTGAGGGTCTGCCCCTATAGTGCAGTTATACCCATGACGACGTCAACCGCTGATCTCAACAAGTTCACATACAAAGTTGCACTTCCCTCGCCAGTACTCTATTCTCAATTTGGACAGCACATCATGCCGAACGAAATCCTCACGGTTTTAAAAGACACGGGCTTTGATTATGTCTACGATGAAGCAGTGATGTGCGAAATGACGAGTATGGCGATTGAGGAGTATCTTGAGGAGCACAAATCACCTCGACCAATGATTTCCTCGACCTGTCCAGTTGTTGTGCGACTTATACAGAGACTTTTTCCCAGTCTCTGTGAATTGATCATTCCCATTGAACCCCCACGTGAGGTTGCAGCGAAGAATTTACGCGATGAGATATCTGAAAAGCATAAAATCCCAAAAGACAGTATCGGCATTATTCACATCACACCCTGTGCCGCAAAAATGGTCTCAATCAACCGCCCGGAAACAATGCAGAAATCACACCTCGATGGTGCGCTCTCAATCCATGAAATGTATAATGATGTCATGATGAAACTCAAGAAAACAAAACGACCATCTGTGTTGGAAAAACATCACCCCATCAGTGGTATCGGCATTGGTTGGACGATTGCTGGTGGCGAAATGAGAGAATTGAAGTATACCCATTCTGTATCAGTATCTGGTGTATATGATACGATTAAGATACTCGAAGATGTTGAGTCAGGCAAACTCAAAAATATCGAATACCTTGAGTGTTTCATTTGTCCTGATGGTTGCATTGGTGGTCCCTTAACAGTGGAAAATAGATTTGTCGCCCGGAGTAATGTGCTGAGGCTCATCAGAACATATGGCGACAAAAAGACAGTCAGTACTCATGTTGTTCATAGACTCTATAAAGAAAAATTCTTCTCTTTTGAAGCGGCAGTGAAACCAAAGCCTTTCCCCCCACTCGATAAAGATAGGACCATGGCAATCAAAAAGATGGAGTTGATAGAAGAAACATTCAAAAAACTTCCAGGAACAGATTGTGGTGTCTGTGGTGCACCTTATTGTAGAACATTCGCTGAAGATGTCGCACGGGGGGAAGCAAAATTACAGGATTGTTTTTTCTATATAAAAAGAAAGGAACGTCGATGAAAAAAAATAAAACCAAGATATCTGATATCATAGATGCCCTTAATCTGAAAATTGAATGTGGCGAAAAATTGTTGGATAGAGAAATAAAAGGTGGGTATGCGAGTGATCTTTTGAGCGACGTAATGGCCAACACTAAGGAAGGAGATATTTGGGTCACACTTCAAGGGCATCCAAATATTGTTGCAGTCGCTAAGCTTAAGGAAATTGCCGGAATTATCCTGGTCAATAATCGAAGACCAGAAGAGGAGACTATAAAAAAGGCAGAAGCTGAAGAAGTACCGATTATGACCAGTGCGCTTCCGTCCTTTGAACTAATCGGTAAGTTGCACGAAATGGGTATATCTGGAATGCGTTAATGCTCAGATGTCTCCGTGCAGATCTGCATATTCATACATGTTTATCACCTTGCGGCGATTTAACGATGTCACCTTACAGAATAGTCAAAAGGACAAGGGCAATGAAGCTTGATATTTTAGGAATTTGCGACCATAACTCCGCAGAAAATATCCAAGCCACAATAAATGCGAGCTCAGATGAGAATATCACAGTACTTGCCGGGATGGAGGTCACCACTGCTGAAGAAGTCCATATCATAGCGCTCTTTGATGAAACACGAGAAGTCTTAGGCCTTCAAAAACAGGTTTACGAGCACTTACCGCCAGGCGTAAATAAAGAAGCCCTCTTTGGGCCACAAATCATTGTCAACGAGTTAGATGAAGTAGTAGGTTATAATAAGAGATTATTGATTACTGCAACTTCCATTACTCTAAAAGAGTTAGTGGAACAAATACATGATATGGGTGGTCTGGCAATTGCTTCTCACGTTGACCGTGAAACGTACGGTATTATTGGCCAATTGGGATTTATCCCCGATGACTTGGAGCTGGATGCACTTGAGATTTCGCCTCACATGACTCGATCTGATGCCCTTGCAAGATTTCCAGAAATCAAAAAATTCCCCCTCGTGGCTGCATCTGACGCACATCATTTGGAAGATATCGGTAAAGCAACAACCTCCTTTCTTCTTGAGGCGCCAACGATAGATGAAATTCGAAAGGCATTGAGGAATCAATTGGGGCGCAGGATCATAATAGGCAGTAACGAGGACAGTCTTGAAGTATAGGAATTCCTACATGAAAAGGAAATACGGAGAATATGTAACATCGGTTCACGGTTGCGACAGGCGATACGTTTTCGTATTTCGGTTTCGTAACATCGAACAACGACTTCCCACTAACGAATCGCTTCTCGAAACCGCAGAACGAAATTCAGTATTCATCCTTTCAACCGAGCAGTAGCGAGGTGCTGATGCAGGATCTTTCGCTCCACATATTAGATGTTGTCGAAAATGCTATCGCAGCAGGAGCAACAAAGGTTGAGATTACCGTTGAGGAAGACATAAGACAAAATAGACTTGTAGTCAAAATCAAGGACAATGGCAAAGGCATGGACAAAAAGACCTTGGATAAAGTACTCGACCCATTCTACACCACGAAGAAGACAAGAAGGATCGGATTAGGCCTTTCCATGTTTGCCCAGGCCGCCAAAGAGGCAGAAGGTATTCTCAATGTTAAATCAAAGAGAGGAAAAGGAACCACGATCACAGCGCAATTTGTGTATGATCACATTGACCGTAAACCCTTAGGCGATATAGCAGAGACTTTGATCGCACTCATTGCAGGTAATGGATTAACGGTCGATTTTATTTATAAACATAAAAAAAATAGCAAACGTTTTGTTTTAGATACTAGAGATATAAAAAAAGAATTGGATGGTGTTCCTATAAATAATTTTGAAGTATTGGAATTTTTGGGAAAGAATATTAAGAAGGAACTGGAAAACATAGAGTAACGATATGAGATGCCAGCAACTGTTATCTGTTATCTCATATCTGTTATCTCCTGAGGAAAGGAGTTGCACATGAAAAAACTAAAAATTGGCGATTTAGAAAAAATAAGAGAAAAAGCAAGAAGAACAGCAAACGTAAGGCTCGGTAAGGCGCGCGCACGGATTACTGTACACATGGGAACCTGTGGAATTGCAGCAGGGGCGCGCGAAATTTTGACCGCATTATTAAAAGAGATTGAGAAAAAAAGAATAAAGGATGTTATAGTAACGACATCGGGATGTGCAGGACTCTGTAGTCGAGAACCAATGGCAACGGTCGAAATAACGGGAAAGCCACCGGTGAAATATGTGGACCTTACAGCACAGAAAATAAAGAAAATACTCAGTGACCATATCTTAAAGGGTACGATTGTAGATGACTATGTACTAGCGATCGGCAGTGAAAGAACGCATTAGCGCTAAACGCATCACGCTATACGCAACACGCAACAGCTTCAATACTGAATATCCTTTGAGCGTGCAGCCTACTGCGTTGTGCGTGATGCAGGTAGGTAGGAGGTTATCTTGAAACAATATCGAACACATCTCCTTGTTTGTGCAGGCACAGGCTGTGTTGCAAGTGGTTCATACGAAATCAGAAAGGTATTGGAGAAAGAAATAAAAAAACGAAAGTTACACGATGAAATAGCTGTCATCTCAACTGGATGTAACGGATTCTGCGAACGTGGGCCTATCGTTGTGGTACAGCCTGATGGCATATTCTATCAAAAACTCAAGAAAGAGGATATACCGTTTCTGGTTGAAGAACATTTATTGAAGGGAAGACCGGTCAAGAAACTCATGTATGTTCCTCCAGCAGAAGAAAAGCCTATTCCGAAGATGAGTGACATTGGATTCTTTAGACATCAGAGACTCATCGTCCTACGAAATCGCGGACGGATTGATCCCGAAGATATTGACGAATACATCGCCTTTGATGGCTACAGAGGACTCGAGAAGGCATTGGCAAAAATGAGACCCCAAGAAATCATCAATGAAGTCAAAGAAGCAGGACTGAGAGGACGTGGCGGTGCCGGATTTCTAACCGGACTCAAATGGGAATTATGCTTCAGACAAAATGGCGATGCAAAGTATGTTGTGTGTAATGCAGATGAAGGCGACCCAGGTGCCTTTATGGATAGAAGTGTGTTGGAGGCAGATCCACACGCCGTGATTGAAGGCATGATAATAGGTGCAAAAGCAATCGGTGCCAGCAAGGGATTCATCTATGTTCGTACTGAATATCCCCTTGCCTTAAAGAGAATAAAGATCGCAATTGAACAGGCTGAAAGGTACGGACTACTGGGTAGAGATATACTTGGCACTGGGTTTGATTTCACTATCGATGTTGTTCGTGGAGCCGGCGCATTTGTATCAGGAGAAGAAACATCGTTGCTTGCCGCAATCGAGGGAAGAATCGGCGTGCCAAAGCAACGTCCACCCTATCCTGTACAGAGAGGGCTCTTTAAGAAACCAACCAACATAAACAATGTTGAAACGTGGGCAAATGTACCACAGATTATACAGAAAGGTGCGAAATGGTATTCAGAGATCGGGACAGAGGGAAGTAAAGGTACGAAGATATTCTCACTCGTTGGCAAAATCAACAATACTGGTTTGGTTGAGGTTCCTATGGGAATTACATTAAAAGAAATAATATATGAAGTCGGCGGCGGTATACAGAAGAGCAAAAAATTCAAGGCTGTTCAAACAGGGGGACCATCAGGTGGCTGTATCCCAAGAGAACTTCTCCATTTACCAATTGACTATGAAAGTTTGAAACAAGCTGGATCAATGATGGGTTCGGGCGGCATGATTGTTATGGATGAAGACAGCTGCATGGTCGATGTGGCCAAATATTTCATGAATTTTCTCAGAGACGAGTCATGTGGTAAATGTCTCTCCTGCCGTGAGGGTACTCAGAGGATGTGGGAAATCCTTGATAGAATAACAAAGGGACAGGGCACCGTGCATGACCTTGACGTACTGGTGGAACTCGCGGTAGCTGTAAAAGACGCATCAATGTGCGGGCTTGGGCAGACTGCCGCAAATCCCGTCTTGAGCACACTCAGATACTTTCGCGACGAATACATACAACACATCAAATTTAAGAGATGTCCTGGAGTCGTCTGTAAAGAAATAATTTCATCACCCTGCCAGCATACATGCCCAATTGATACTGAAGCACCTCAGTATATCGCATATATCGCACGTGGAGAGTTTAAAAAGGCATATGATATTATTCTTAAGGACAATCCACTATTAGGCGTCTGCTCTCGTGTATGCCATCATCCGTGCGAGGCAAAGTGCCGTGCAGGTCAAGGTGGTGAACCGATTGCGATTCGCACCCTCAAGCGGTTTGCTGTTGAGTACGGGGATGGTAAAAAGGCTAAGAAGACAAGGAAGAAGTTGACTGGGTCAAAAGTGGCGATCATTGGCTCAGGTCCATCTGGTCTGATGGCTGCTTATCACCTTACCCAGAGAGGATATGCACCCACAATCTTCGAAGCGCTGCCAGTGATTGGTGGCATGCTCGCCGTCGGCATACCTGAATACCGTCTTCCGAGAAATGTACTCAACAGAGATGCTGAAAGAATAAAGAATGCCGGTGTGGAGATTAAAACAAATAAAAAACTCGGTCGAGATTTTGCCGTACATGACCTTTTCGCTAAAGGCTACAAGGCAATCTATATCGCGATAGGTGCACACAAGAGTATAAAACTGGCAATCCCAAACGAAACTGCGCAAGGTGTTATCTCTTCGATGGAATTCCTTACTCATACACATCTCGGTAAAAAAGTCGACATCGGAAAAAATGTCGGCGTCATCGGAGGCGGCAATTCAGCAGTTGATGCAGCGAGGACCGCACATCGCCTGCCAGGTGTTGAAAAAGTGACCATAATTTACCGAAGGACTCTGGGTGAAATGCCTGCATACAAAGAAGAGGTAGGCGGCGCTCTTGAAGAGGGTATCGAGATTCACGTCTTGACTGCACCGACAAAAGTGATTATGAAAGACGGAAGAGTTACAGGCATCGAGTGCGTAAGAATGCAGCTTGGGACTGTGGATGAGAGTGGCAGACGAAGACCAATTCCGATCAAAGGTTCAGAATTCGAAATTAAACTTGATACACTCATTCCTGCGATAAGTGAACAACCAGATATCTCTTGTCTGGGAGATGAACACGATTTTAATATTTCCGGCTGGAATACCTTTGTTGTAGACCAGGAAACGCTAACAACAAATATTCCGGGCGTCTTCGCGGGTGGTGATGCGATCCGTGGTCCGAGCAGTGTTATTGAGGCAATGGCTGATGGAAAAAGAGTTGCAGAAGCGATAGACAAGTACATAAAAGGTGAGAAAATCGAATTCGTATATTCGGTGACACGACCTTCAGTTTACGTAAAACCTGTAAAATTAAGAGTCGAAGAGGTACTTGAGACTTCAAAGCAAGAAACTAAAAAACGCGCGCCCCATCTACGAAGAAAGAATTTTGAGGAAGTTGATTTGGGATTTGATAAAAAAGCAGCGATGAGGGAAGCGAGACGATGCTTACGTTGTGATTTGGAAGTAAAGAAAGAAGATGAAAAGGAGCTAAAATGATAACCTTCACTCTAAATGGTCTTGAGGTGCAGGTTCCAGAGGGATACACAGTCTTAGAGGCATGCAAATTCTATGGTATTGACGTCCCGACGTTGTGCTATGAGGAAGGACTCTCGCCTTATGGCGGATGCCGCTTGTGCTTGGTTCAGATCGGCGATGGTGAAAACAGCAAACTTGTCAGTTCTTGTACTTACCCCGTTGAAGAAGGTCTTGTAGTACGTACCAACACAAAAAGGGTCATCAGTGCCCGAAAGATGATGATCGAATTGCTTGTATCAATCTGTCCTTCTTCAAAGACTATCCAGGATTTAGCGGCAAAATTCAATGTGAGAAAGGTGCGTTTCCCCGTGCGACATGAAGATTGTGTCTTATGCGGCCGCTGTGTACGTATGTGCAAAGAACAGATGCAATCAGGTGCAATTGGATTTGTTGAACGTGGCTACAAAAAGAAGATTATGACTCCATTCAATATTCAATCTGAAGTCTGTCGGCTCTGCGGTGGGTGTATCTACATCTGTCCTGCCTGTCAATTACGGTGCCAAGGACCCGATGCAAAAACTGATCTGTGTAGTGGTTGTCTATCACTCGAGCCCACATGTACTAACGTCCATGAAGACTTACAATGCTGGATGGGAACAACAGGCGACTGTGGCACCTGTGAAGGAAGACCGGAGCAGATGACGACGCGCGACGCAAAACGCAAGACGCAAAACGCGAAGAAAAAACAAAAAGGAGCATAAATGTATTCGTTCGAAAAATTAGAGATATGGCAGTTATCATTAAGCCTAGTAGAAATGATATATGAAATAACCAAAAAACTTCCTGAGGATGAGAAATTTGGTCTAACAAGCCAACTCAAAAGAGCATCAGTTTCCGTATGTTTGAATATTGCAGAAGGACGAGCAGCAGATAGCGATGCTGAGTTTAGAAGATTTCTTGGAATTTCGTTGAAATCATTGATTGAAATTATCGCTTGTTTAAAAGTATGTGAAAAACTGAAGTTGCTTGACCACATACTGGTTCAAAATGCATATCAATTGGGTGACAAGATTGAAGCAAAGATTAGGAAATTTAGAAACAAACTCAATAGAAAACGTAAGACGCAAAACATATCTTCGAAACGCGTTGGGCGTAATGCGTCAAGCGTTGAGCGTAACTGAAAGGAGAAAAATATGCCATCATTATCAAGAATAAATGCATCAGCCGCAACACTCACTAAGAATAGAACCGAAGACTCTATCGTACCGCTCAGCGGAATGTGTGTTACATGTGTGGACGGCTGCATTGGCATGTGTGAGATAGGTAAGTCTGCTTACCGTGGTCACGAAGTCATCTATCCTCAACCCTTTGGCATTCTCACCGCAGCATCTGAAAAGAATTATCCAGTTGACTACACTCATTTTAATATCATGGGTACTGCTGTTGGCGCTGTCGGCATCGAAGCCGATCCGGACAAGGCAATCTTTCCTAATGTAAATTTGGAACAGACATTCGGAGCACAGAATGGTCTTAAGGTTAGATTCCCAATGGTTGTGCCCGGACTCGGTTCAACCAATGTGGCAAAGAATAACTGGGAAGGTCTTGCCATAGGCGCTGCCATATCAGGTATCATGCTCACTATCGGTGAAAATGTAGTCGCTATGGATATGTCGAGCGTGATTAAGAAAGGCAAAATCCTGAAGGCTCCAGACCTAGAATGGCGCGTGAAGACATATCAAGACTGGCAGCGGGATGGCTATGGTGCGATTATTGTTCAGGCTAATGTTGAAGATACGAGACTCGGTGTCCAAGAATTCGCAATACAAAAGCTCGGTGTCGAGGCGGTAGAATTGAAATGGGGACAAGGTGCAAAAGATATCGGCGGTGAGGTAAAGATTAAAGATTTGAAAAAGGCACAGACACTCAGAAAGCGCGGCTACGTAGTGATCCCAGACCCACTTGACCCAGATGTGATTGAGGCATTTGAACATCGCAGCTTCACCGAATTTGAGCGGCACTCCAGGATTGGTATGGTAGATGAAGAGTCCTTCATCAAAAGAGTCGAAGAATTGCGCGCTGCAGGTGCAAAATACGTCTTTTTGAAGACCGGTGCATATCGTCCAGCCGATCTGGCACGTGCCGTAAAATATTCATCTGAGGCAAAGATTGACCTGTTAACGGTTGATGGCGCTGGCGGCGGAACTGGTATGAGTCCTTGGCGTATGATGAATGAGTGGGGAATGCCTCCAGTAGAGATCCACTCACTCACCTATTTCTATACAGAAAAACTTGCCAAAAAAGGAAAGTATGTACCGGCTCTTGCCTTTGCTGGCGGTATTGCCTTTGAGGATCAGATCTTTAAGGCACTTGCACTTGGTGCACCCTATGCAAAGTTAGTAGGTATGGCACGTGCTCCACTGTGTGCAGCAATGGTCGGTAAGACAATCGGTAAGAAGATTGAAGAAGAAGAGGTTCCAGTCTTTGTAGAACGCTTTGGAAATAGGAAAGAAGAGATATTTGTGACCGCATCAAAACTGAAGAAGGAACTCGGCGTGAAGAATTTTGAACGTGTTCCGACTGGTGCATTGGGTGTGTACACCTATGTAGAGAGACTTGCACAAGGACTCAAACAGTTGATGACTGGCAACCGCAAATTCGCCCTCAAGCACATAACCCGCGACGATATTGCCTCCCTCACAAGAGATGCTGCAAACATTTCAGGCATTCCTTATGTCATGGATGTTGATAAAAATGAGGTCAATAAAATATTGGGGGTATAGCTAACGAAAACGAATAGACAGGGATACATGCTTTTGTTCTGATTCGCTGAGTCTTTTCTCCTTTCTATTGAACCAAAAAAAAGCCGGAATTAACCCGGCTTTTTTAATACAGCTGCTGTCTACAATACGTCAATCATCCGTGCCAATACTGCCTTGCCACGATAATCAGGTAATAATATTGGCGCCTTTCGTGTCGCCTTGATGCCTGCCTCTTTAAGAGCCTTCACATAGCCATTGAGATGCTCAAGTGTCAGCTTGCCGTGTTGTGGATTTAACTTGAGATACTCCACCACAGAAATACCTGACCTTCTTCCAAACACAAGGCAGTCAAGCGTTGAGTTGCCCATGAGTCTGTTCTTACCGTGTACACCACCCGAGACCTCACCGGCGACCCAGAGGCTCTCAACATCTGTCTTGCCCCATGGGTCAGTCTCAACACCACCATTCTGGTAATGGAGTGTAGGAAAGACCAGTACCGGATCCTTGCGTATATCAATATCAAAACGCCTGAACATCCTCAACATCCCGGGGAATGATTTCTCGATTGTACCTTCGCCATTCTTCAGCTCAATGAGTGGTGTATCAAGCCACACACCGCGCATACCAGTGGGTGTAATGATACCGTTGTTCTGAACATAACACTCTCTGATGAGACTCGCTGCCTCAACATCCCGTGGTTCAAGAGGAAACACAAAAGCCTCGCCATCTTTGTTCACCGGTTGAGCTCCCATGCCTCTTAGTTTTTCGGTGAGTAAGAGACCGATAATCTGCTGTGGATAAGCCGCACCAGTTGGATGATATTGTACAGTATCAGTATCGCGTAATCGAGCACCTGCACGGTAGGCCAACACAACACCATCATACGTCGCACCATAGTGGTTTGTCGTTGGAAATCCACGAATATGGAGTCTACCAAAACCGCCAGTCGCGAGGATTGTCGCTTTTGCTTGAATAATCTTATAATCACCAGTTTCGAGATTATAGAGCACAGCACCCGTCACTCTCTTTCCATCGGTAAGAAATTCGATAACTGGGTAATATTCTAAATAGGGAATCTCACGATTTTTGAACTCATCCTTAATAACACGTAATTCCTCAAGACCAGTATAATCCTTGCAGGCGTGCATTCTTCTCCTTGATGTACCACCGCCAGCCTTTTCGACGAAACTTCCATCACTTTCCCTATCGATCATTGCTCCTAAGTCATTGAGCCACTTCATAATGAGAGGTGCATCTTCTACCAATGCCCTCAGTACATCTGGTTTATTGGTGAAATGACCACCACCAAGAGCATCCAAAAAATGACGCGCTGGTGAATCATTTTCTCGATCGGCTGCTTGTGTGCCACCTTCAGCCATAATAGAATTCGCATCGCCGTGTCGCAACTTATTGACGAGAAGTATCTTTTCTCTTGCCAGACCTTTCTCATGTGCCCAGACCGCAGCGCTCGTTCCGGCAAGCCCACCGCCAATAATGAGCAGATCGACAGAGAAATCGGGTTTGGTAGGGTCAATCTCTTTACTGGTTATCAAGGGATATGCCTCGAGTAGATCAGCCACCTCATTTGGTGCCGCATCTCCTTTGTTTGGCCCGATTGAGATCGTACGTTTTCCACCGGGCGCGTAATCAGGATGAACCTTGAGCACCTCATCCCTCTCTTGCATGGTCATTGCCTTTGGTATATAGTCCTTTCGCTTGGGGCGTGTCTGGTTTACCACATCGATCAGTTTTCGCATATATTCTGGATAACCACCAATGAATTTCAATTCTGCCATTTCAACCTCCCCTTAAGATTTCTCAATATCACGCGATGTATAGAGTTTTCTCAGTTCCTCGGTACTCGTATTCATGAGTTTGGTGAGTTCTTCTTCAAATTTTCCCTGTTCAATCTCCTCAACCCTGTTCTTGAGATGGCCTGGAATTGGCGTTTCATATTTTCCGTGCAATCTTCGCGCGAGTTGAGCATAGTTATACTGAGCGAGTTCTGCAGGGCATCTCATTGCACAAAGACCACACTGAATACAATCAAACGATAACTCAGCCATGAGTGTCACATCTCCCCGTTTTCCTGCTGCAATGTATTCCATCACATCGATATCTTGAGGACACGCCTTTGTGCATGCATTGCAGCCCAAACACCGCAGAATCTCAGGGTAATGAGTGAGGAATGGCTCAATACCAGGTGACAGCTTATTAATATCGTACGTGACACGTTCGGCAGGCGTGAATGGTATCTGTGTCAAATACATCCCGTCTTCCACTCTGGTTTGACATGCCATAGCGGTCTTCAAACGGTAATCTCCTTCGATTCTGTAAACTGTTGTACACGCACCACAGAATCCAGCACGGCAGCCACATGACCTTATAAATCTGTAGCCTGCAAATTCCATCGCCTGCATTATTGTAAGGCCTGCAGGAACCTTATATTCTCTTCCCAAGATAGAGATGGTAATCCAGTGCTCAATATCTTTTTCGTCGATTCCTGTGACAACCGATTTATTCGATTCAGCAATCTTATCCATAATACTGCTATCTTTTTGAGACATATCTTATAAACCTCCTTCTGTCTAAAATTGTTATTTAATTGAAATAAACCTAAGAAGTAGACTAACGATGATCGTCTCGTTATTCTCTGACACCCTCTTCATTATATCCAATAAATATATAATGTCAACAATCGTTATCCTACTTTTTGCTTATCCTCTAATCTTTTTATAAACTCAACAATGAGACGCCGCGCTCTATCAATGTCTTTCAAGGACACTGTTTCCACCGGCGTATGCATATATCTCACGGGAATACCGATAATGCACGTTGGTATCCCTTCGCGATTGAATGCAATATAGTCGGCATCAGTGCCCGTATATGTAGGTAAGGGCTCAATCTGATAGGGAATTTCAGATTCCTTTGCAGACGCCACGAGCAACGCATACAATTTTTCTGGTATTGTTGCACCTCGACCAATCACCGGCCCTTTATTCAAAGGAAAATATTCGTGCTCGCTTAAATCCGGGTGCTCGCCAAAGGTGACATCAATAACAACGGCGTACTGAATGGGTAATCGAAAGGAATGAATCCTTGCTCCAAGACCGGTGTACTCTTCCTGACTCGTTGCTATAAAGTGAATATTACTCTTATGTTCAATCTTGGATAATGTTTTCATTACCAGCACACCACAAGCAACGCTCGCTCGATTATCAAGGGATTTTACGCTTCTGAAATCTCCTTGCAGCTTCGTATAAGTCCCACAAAACGAAATACTGTCCCCAATTTTAAAAAGTTTCTTTACCTTACTTGCATTGAAGCCGGTGTCGACAAAGAGTTTCTCAAGAGGAATGACTTTTTTACGCTCTTCCTTTGTCACCAAATGGGGAGGTTTGGCTCCGATACATCCTCTCACATCCTCCTTGCCGTGCACAACAACCTCTTGGCCAGGGAGAATGCGCACATCTACTCCACCAACTTCGCTGAGACTGATACGCCCTGCTCCGTCTATGGAACTTACCATAAACCCAACTTCATCACTGTGACAGGCAATCATAACACCGATATCAGTTTCTCCTTTAATATGGCTGTACACACTACCATCTTGTTCTATCTTCGATTCAATCTGATATTTTTGTAATTCTTCTAGGATAACATCTTGAATAGTGCCTGAGTAACCAATCCCTGTTGCTCGAGTAAGCTTCTCCAGTAATTCGTCAAGATATTCCATAGGTTTATTCTCCATCTTTTTTTAAGAGTAAGGTATTTCCCTCCTTCTTATCTTCGAGTGTGCAGAATACTAAATTCCCTGTTTCAAAAGAGAGCATCGTGGAAACACGCGCTGTCACTGTTTGGTTAATGAATCGGGCTGCATTTTCAACAATTATTTTGACGCCTTCGATATAACCAACTCCTTCACTGTGATTCATACCTCTTTTTAATATCTTCACGGCAATAACCTTATTTGGCGTGAAGATTGGCGTCAGGACACGATAGAGGTCTCGCACATCTATGATTATCAGCTGCGGGAAGAATTTTGACTGGCGGCACACCTCATCTGAGGTTGTAAAAACTTTTGCACGCTTCCTGTGTGCACACTTTAGTACACAAATTTCTTCAACAAATCCGTCACCTTTTTCCCTGACAAACTCAACGGTTGCACTCCTGGTCAAAATATTTATCGCGCGCTCTCCTTTATTGCCGATACTTTTTCTAACAATAGATCTCACCAACTTTGGAATAATTATTCTCCCCTCAAAGAATTTTTTATCAAATAAATGAATAACTCTTCCATCTATTATGCTTGACGAGTCTAAAACAAATCTATTTTCGCGCTTAAAGAATAACATAATTCCTCCTCAAGATAAACCTCGTTATCACGTGGCTAAATCTTAAGCCCTCAATGAGAAACCCAGTAACATTCACAGTTTTTTGGTTAGAGGTGTACGGCATCGCGGCCCGTCCCGTTAAATACAATGAATTTATATCATTGAAAAAATTAATCATTTTGGTAAACGTGTTCGCATCTAACATCATCTATCACTTGGCTATTTAACGGGACCCGTATCGTAAAGATAGGTATACGTTGAAGGGCGACGCGGCCCGTATCGTTGATCGTTGTTGGGTTACATCGTCTACAATCTGTAACCGAAGCTCTTATAAGTATCCTTACCTCTCATTTCCAATTGCAATCTTTACAGCATCTTTCACATCATCGACGCCGATAACCTCCATTTTGATATTGTCGAGCTGGACATGCTTACAAGGAACAATAGCCGTCTTAAATCCCAGATTCTCTGCTTCCTTTAATCGCGTTCCTAAGCCATATACCGGTCTCACTTCTCCTCCAAGACCGACTTCACCAATTGTGATAATGCCCTTTTCAATTGGAATATTCTTAATCGAAGAGGCGATTGCCAAGATAATCCCCAGATCACTTGATGTTTCAAACACTTTTATGCCACCCACGATGTTCACAAAACAGTCAACACCATAGACATTGATTCCGACGCGCCGCTCGAGTACAGCAAGGAGCATCGAAAGTCTTTTATAATCTATACCTGTCGCGACTCGCTGTGGATAGTTGAAGAAGGTCGGGCTCGTCAATGCCTGGACCTCAACGAGCAGAGGTCTCGAACCTTCAATTATTGACACAATGGCTGATCCTGAATTTTGAGAGTCTGACATGAACAGATTTGATGGATTAGGAACCTCATTAAGGCCTGATTCGGTCATTTCAAATACACCTATCTCATTTGTTGAACCGAATCTATTTTTTATTGCTCTGATGATTCTATACTGTTGATTTTTATCACCCTCAAAGTAGAGGACTGTATCAACAATATGCTCTAATGTTTTTGGTCCTGCAATAACACCATATTTTGTTACGTGACCGATAATAACAGTGGTAACACCATTTTCCTTAGCATAACGCATCAAATCACCACCGCATTCCCTTACCTGTGCAACGCTCCCAGGTGCAGACGTTAGACTAGATTTATAGATTGTCTGAATTGAATCAATAACCATAAAATCAGGTTTAGACCGAGACGCACACTCGAGGATTGATTCAAGTTCGGTCGCTGCAAGAATATGAATCCCTTTTCCATCAACGCCCAAACGGTCAGCTCTCACACGAACCTGATGTGCCGATTCTTCACCATTTACGTAGAAAATTGTTCTACCCGAACGTGCAATAATGTCCGAAAGCTGCAACATCAATGTGGATTTACCTATTCCTGGATCGCCACCAAGTAACGTGAGAGAACCTTCTACAAACCCGCCCCCAAGGACACGGTCCATTTCTGCATTCCCGACCGCGTAGCGTCCTTTTTTCGTAATAGGGATTTCGGACAGTGGAAGTGGAGTCAACTGCTTCGATTTCCTACGTGACTCCTTCCGTTCAACGGTCTCTTCAACCATTGTATCATATTTGCCACAAGAAGGACATCTGCCAAACCATTTTGGCGATGATGCACCACAATTCTGGCAAACAAAATGTGTTTTCACAGAAAATCGCTACTCGATGTTCGGTATCGCTGCCCGTATCGTCAACCGTTTAGAGCTTATCGTTCTATTTATCTTCTTAGCCGTCCAACGCTGCCGAAAGACCAAACGGGCTGCCATGCCGAAAAACGACATCCTTTAGAATACCTTTATATTTATGTATTTCTTCGGATTCTCTTTAATATCTTCCACGAGGTCTTGCAGAGATTGATTTGTCTGTCTTAGTTCCTCGTACAATTCATCTGATTTCAATAGCTTCCCAACTGTTCCATCTCCGCTGATTAGTGTAGACATTAGTGTGGACAAAGAATCCAACTTTTCTACCAAATGCTCAAATTTATCTGTCGGTTCCTTCACTGTCTCCGTGAGCAGCCTAATGTTTCTATCGATACTCCGAGAAAGTTTCGCTGCTATTTTATTCAAATCAATTTCATCTGGCGCAATATTCTTAATCATTACAACCAAACTATCAAATTGCGTTGCCATTGATTCAAGGTCAAGTGATTCATTGAATCCATAATAAATATCTGCAATCTCTTCGGCACTTCCCGGTGTAACCTTGACATATCTGTCCGAACCAACATAGCTGATTGAACGAACGGTGATCTTAGAATCCTTAGGTAATACAATATCGCGATCAATCGCAAGTACGGCTCGAATCATACTACTATCGATCTCAAGAGACTTAACCTTGCCCTTTTCTATACCGTATACGGCTACTGGATCACCAACTCTCAGACCTGTGACATCATCAAAATAGACAATCACATCATAGGTATTCCTAAGACCGAGTCTGCCGGAAAGCCATGTATACAGTACGATGAAGAGAATTATTCCTGCGATGATAAATATACCAACAAAGGTCTCTCTGAACTGTTTACCCATCGTATACTTCCTTTCTAATTTTGTCCAGCTTGTTAATCTTACCTTTCTTCAACATGTAGATCTCGTCTCCAACTGCCTTTGCTGTGTCAAGATCATGCGTCACTACAATACCACTCTTTGCATAATTTTTCTTTAATTCTATCATAAGATCAACTACTCTGTCTCGCATAATTGGGTCAAGACCAGTAGTGGGCTCATCATAGAAAAGATATTTGGGATCGAGGGCAAGCGCCCTCCCAATTGCAACGAGTCTTTTCATACCGCCTGAGAGTGCTCCCGGATAAAGCCGTCCCTTGCCTGACATGCCGATAACCTTTAATATGTGTACAACTCTTTGGGCAATTTTGTGCTTATCTACTTTGGTGTGTTCACATATCGGTAAGGATATATTGTCTACTACGTCCATTGAATCGAATAAGGCAGTGCCCTGGAACACAAAGCCGATATTTTTGCGTATTTCATAAATCTCCTGCTCTCTTGCCGACTGAATCGACACCCCATCGAAGATAACCTCTCCGCTATCGACTGGCATAAGTCCTAACATGGATTTGAGAAGCACTGTTTTGCCAGTGCCTGAAGGACCAAGGATAACGATCAGGCGTGCGTCAGCTACTTCGAAACTCACATTATCTAACACCACAAGTGAATCAAATCGCTTCGATACGTTCTTAACCTCTATCATCCGAATATCACCAGGGCGACTAAAAAATCTAAAACGAGTATTAAGATAGAGGATGTTACTACCGCATAGGTGGCAGCCTTGCCAACTTCCCTCGCACCACCATGAACTTTGAATCCAAAATAACAACCCGAACTTGCAATCACCAGGGCAAAAAAAAGGGATTTTGCCAAACCCCCGAAAAAATCTCTTGCATAAAAATAATGGGTAATACCATAATTGAAAAGACTAAAAGGGATCCCAAGAAAATAGTGGGCATATACGGCACCGCAGAGAAGTGCTACCAATTCCGCAAAAACCGTTAGTATTGGCAATGCAATGAATGTGCCGGCAATTCTGGGGAGATTTAAAAAACGATAAGGGTCAATCGCCATCGTCTCAAGGGCATCAATCTGTTCGGTAACGCGCATCGTTCCGATTTCCGCAGCCATCGACGAAGCACATCGCCCACTTACCATGAGGGCAGTGAGGATTGGTCCAAGTTCAATCATCACCATTCTGCCCAACGTGGTGCCCACGATGTAGCGCGGCACTGTACCAATCAACTGATATGAGGTCTGTACTGTTGAAACCAGCCCGGTAAAAGTAGCAATAACCACTATAATCGGCAACGACCCGATTCCGACAGAATAAATCTGTTGGAGAATTCGCCATTTCGTTGTATTCATTCTCCAAGGGATGAAGATACTACGAAAGAAGAAGGTAGAAAAATCACCTATAAAACTAAAAAGGTTCATATCCCTCTTCTTCTGTAACGCCCAGCTCTTCCCTGAAGGTTATATTGGCAAATCGTATATAGTCGCCAAAGAAACCTAACTCGATCGTGCCGGTTGGACCATTGCGCTGCTTTGCCACATGTATTTCTGCGAGTCCCTTCTTGTCTGTCTCTCTATTGTATACCTCTTCACGGTAAATAAACATTACCACGTCTGCATCCTGCTCAATTGCACCGCTTTCACGAAGGTCAGCGAGCCGTGGTCTTCTGTCCTCACGATGTTCTGGCATCCTCGATAACTGAGATACTACAATCACAGGAATATTTAATTCCTTAGCCAAACCTTTAACTGCTCGGGATATTTCAGATATCTCCTGTTGCCTCGAAGTAATTCTAAAAGATTTAGGTCCCTCTAGTAATTGCATATAATCGAGAATCAGTATCTGGATATCGCTTTCAGCCTTGAGTCTTCTTGCCTTTGCCTTTAACTCATAGATATCCAAATCTGGTGAATCATCGATAAAGATAGGTGCCTTATCAAGATTCCCCGCGGCTGTTGCGAGACTCACCCAATCTTGGTTGGATAATCTGCCGCGCCGAAGGTCGCGCAGATTAACCTCTGCTTCGCTACACAATAACCTCTGCACTAATGCTGTGCCTGACATCTCCAGAGAGAAGATTGCAACCGGTACATTGATTTTGATGGCTGCATGCGCAGCAATATTTAGAACAAAGGCAGTTTTGCCCATTGATGGACGACCAGCGACCACAATAAAATCTCCTTTTTGGAACCCAGATGTTATTTCATCGAGTTTGTAGTAGCCTGTTTCCACACCGGTAATCATACGCTCGCCACGCATCGCCTCGGCGGCCTCTAAAATGTCGGTAATAAAACCTCGAATATGTACCGGTTCTCTTCTTAAACCACTTTCCTTTATTTGAAAGACAGAATTCTGGGCGTAATCAACGAGTTCCGCAGCAGTTTGACTATCCTCAAAGCTATTCTTGAGCAATTCCATTGAGGTATGTATCACACTTCGCTTAATTGCCTTATCCAGCACAACCCTGGCGTGATGCTCAACATTCGCGGTCGTGAGGACATGAGCAACAAGACCGGAGAGGTATTCAGGACCACCAAGATCATCCAACATTTTATTCTGTTTGAGCCAGTCAGTAACAGTCACCAAGTCTGCAGTGACATTTTTGCCAAAGAGAGCGAGAACTGCTCGATATATCTTTTGATGTGCTGGAGAATAGAAATGTTCTTCATGCAGAATCTCCATAACCTTTGGCAGGGCATTTACATCGAGCAGCATAGCACCGAGGACCGCTTCTTCAGCCTCAAGTGAATGCGGAGGTATACGTTTCTCTTCCATATTTGGGGTTTATGTAATTTTATTTATTTTTTATTGCGTCTCAGTTCTACGATACACTCGTCCAAGATTCTATTCGCAAGTTCCCACTTGCTAGCCTTCCCCACCTTGATGATTTTGCCACTTTTCTTCAATATCTTGGCCTCAATCTTTTCACTATCGATGGCACCCGGTGCATTGAGCACAATCAAATCTAATCCCTTCGAAATCATTTTCTTTTTTGCTATTGTGACCTGATTTCTCTCCTCAAGTGAAAAGCCAACGAAGAGACGATCACCCTTGTTTTTACCTACCTCTTTGAGTAGGTCTGCGGTCTTCCGGAGTTTGAGATCTAACGTGGCGTTGTGTATCTTCACTGAACTTTGGGAACGAGGTCTGTAATCACCCACTGCCGCTGCCATTATGAGGCAATCGCACCACACCACTTGTTTTTTAAGACTCTTTAACATCTGTGTTGATGTCCTTACGTTCTCAACGTCTATTCCCATGGGTAAACACACACCGGTTTGACCAAAAATTCCTTTTGCCTGTCCATCACGACACAACACAGCATACATCAACTCTCGTCCCATTCTCCCAGATGAACGATTAGTGATTACCCTCACCGGATCCACGTCCTCCTCAGTTCTTCCTCCGGTGATCAAAAACTTTCTTCCTTTCAATGATGTATACCTTTTGACCACAGCTGTAATTTTTTTGTGAATAAGAGACACATCAGGAAAACGTCCCTTACCTATTTTACCAGATGCGAGAGATCCGCTTGTCGGTTCTACAAAGTGATACCCTACTTCTCTTAACTTTCTTGCATTATTTTGTACGATACTATTCTGCCACATCTCAGTATCCATTGCTGGGGCAAAGAGGATCGGTTTGTCAAAAGACAACAGAGTGGTCGAAAGCAGATCGTCACCGATACCACTTGCCGCTTTACCAATAATATTTGCCGTTGCCGGAGCGACAACCAATATATCTGCCCACTGTGATAAAGTGATGTGTTTAATGCCTTTGGTGAGGATAAACTGTTCTACATATACTTCGTTTTCCGATACTGTTTGACAACTCAGAGGAGTCACAAAATTGAGTGCTGATTTGGTTAAGATTACCCTTACGTCAGCACCTTCTTTTTTCAAAATTCTTATTAATGAAAGGATTTTGTATGCAGCGATTGAGCCGCATATTCCCATAACTACTTTCATTCTGTATACTTTATCTTACCAGCCATTAATTTTCTAATTGCTTCGAAAACTGGGTTTACACGTTGTTCCAAGAGACCCTTGGTTTGGTCATCCTTTAATTTCCTTGCTTCCAAAGCTGCAACGTTTACTGCCTTATATTTATTTTCAAATCTTTCGTATATCTTCTCTGTTGGTATAATCATTCGACCTCCGCTCTCATTCTATGTAATTTATGGAAAATGTCAATAAATTTTTTCAATATTCTATGCCCCTTCGCGCTGACGCCCCTTTTTGAAAATGATGTTTTACCTCCCGAATATCGCTGATCAAATCAGCATATTGCGCAAATGTTTCGGGCATGTATCGCCCCGTGAGTATTAATTCTATCCCTTTCGGTACACGTCTCAACAGCTCTATGACCTCCTTCGATGCAATCAATCCAAATGCTACTGCCACATTGATTTCATCAAGGATAATCATGTCATATTCCCCACTCGTAATGACTTCTTTTGCGCGCTTCCACGCCTCCTGCGCCAAACGTATGTCTTCTTTGTCAGGATTGTCGGGATCGACGAGATTGGGTCTGCCATACTGCTCAATAGTAAAATTCGGTAAGGACTTCGCTGCCTCAAGCTCGCCATACTTTACCTGACCTTTCATGAATTGAATCATGATGACCGTGAGACCATGCCCGACTGCCCGCATCGCTAACCCGAGAGCAGCTGTTGTCTTACCCTTGCCGTTGCCTGTATAAATCTGAATCATAGACGAAAAACTAAGGGGACATTGTGCCCAACACTACGAAGTCAGATGACATGCACCGCCAATAATTCTTTCAACGCGCCTATCAGGACACATCAGCATGAGTGCACCATCATTACTGATGTCGAGTACTCTGCCCGTCACTTTTTTATCGCCTGCTTCAATATATACTTCTCGCCCAAGCATAATGGAGTAGTGACGCCACTTTGTGAGAAGTTCTGATGTCTGACCGGTCTTCAACAGTGAATAACAATCATCCAATTGTGTACAAAGTATGCCATAAACCATTTCTTTCTCCAGGCGCTTTTTCGTCTCAATGAAAACAGAACTCGCAACATTTTTGAGCCCCCTGGGAAATTGACGCATATTTAAATTAATACCGATACCCACAATAGTGCTTTCATCTACATTTTCTGTAAGGATACCACCAATTTTCTTTCGCTTCAGTATTATGTCATTAGGCCACTTCATACCTGGAACAACACCGACTGTGCGCAATGTCTCGCATACCGCAACACCGGCAGCAACTGTTATCAGTGAGACATTTTGCGGTCTTAGAATCACTGACATCCATATGCCATCTGCTGGAGAATACCATGTTCTCCCATGCCTACCCTTACCTCTTGTTTGCTGATCAGCGAGTATGACTGTTCCTTCTGGCACCATGTTGATCAAAGACTTTGCATACTCATTTGTCGAATCAATCCTGTCGAAGTAATAAACTTTAATGCCGATCATGGTTTGTGTGTCATTCATTGTTTTACGGCGTGTTTCTCAATGTCGAATTTCGAAATGAGGCAGCTGCCCGTATATATACCACGCAACGGACAACGGTTATGGTTGCGATGCCCATTTCGTCAAAAGGTTTCGGTTACGGCCTATAAACGACGTCACCCCATAACGATAAACGGTACGGGCTTCGTTGCCCTTCACCATGTGACGATAAACTAGTCGTTCCTCCGGAATATCATTGCAACGACAGTCTTGTCATTACCACCCATACTTGAAATCATACCAAACGGTCGATTTGAATCGATCTCCACTTGGTAATCGCCTGCCTTTCCTGAAAGTTGATGTACAACATCAACAGCCTGGCGTACACCTGTAGCACCAGTTGGATGGCCATAGCCGATCAATCCTCCTGATGTATTTGTCGGTATTCCAGCAGTCGTTTTTGTATTCCCATTCTTCACAAAATCTGCCCCTTCACCATATTCAGCGAAGCCTGCAGCCTCAACTGCCAAGAGTCCTGCAATAGTAAAGCAGTCATGTACATCGAGAACGCTCAAGTCGCTTGGTTTGATGCCGGCACGATCGTAGGCACGCTCTGCAGCAATCTTGCAGGTCGAGAGTTTGGTTAAATCTGGCGGTGGTGTGGTGAGGTTATCTTGAACCTGTGCATAGGCGACAACTTCGACCGCGTCTTTTTTGTCCATGCCTATTTTATTAAGTCCTTCTTCAGAGACAAATATCAACGCAGCACCACCATCTGAAACCTTTGAACAGTCAAAGACATTGATATTTTCACAAAATACCTTCGGATTGGGCGGCGTCATACCAGTTGCAAATAAATCAGGATTTTTATTATGGAATTCCTGTGCCTTGGGATTTCGACGGGCATTCTCTATTGCATTTACATACCACTGAGCCATACCTTCACGGATTTTTTCGTGACCAAATTTTTCAAAGCAGGCACCAGCGCGCTGCGAAAACTGGTCAGGGAAGAAATAGGCATGACCTTTTTTCCTCTCGCCTGAATACCAACCAGCTGCAGCAAGATAGTCGGCACCGTAGATTGCCTTTACAGAGTTTTGAACCTCTACTCCTATGCAGAGCACTACATCCGCTCCGTCAGCGAGTATGGTCTTTATTGAACTGACTAATGCCAAGCCGCCTGAATCACATGCACCCTCAACACGCATGCACGGTTTGTATTGAAATGTAGGATGAACCACGGGAAAGAACCCACCAAGATTTCCCTGGTGACAGAATCTCTCAGCAACAAAATTACCGATTATACCTTCATCAATATTTTCCGGGTTAGTAATCTGATTGATTGACCCGATTCCTGCTTCCTTAATATAATGTTCAATTCCTGGTCTTGGTTTTTTTGGATGAAATTCTTTTCTTCCCGTGCCCAAGGAGACGGTATAGAATCCAGCACAGGCGTAGATTTTTTTTCTAAAAAACGGCATGTTAACTCCTTTCGCAATCAAATGCCTAAAAGTCCAAAATACCTAAATGCCTAAACATGCTCAGCTACATTACCTCGAGAAATCATCCTTTTAGGTGTTTAGGTATCTAGGTATTTAGGCATTTTTAAGTGTAGTTATTTATCGGTCCGTACAACCAATAAAAACCGTTGGTGAGAACCGCATTAAGGTCGTCAGCTGAGTTTGCTACACCTTCTGTTACCAATTTCTCACCAATCGCCTTTGTTTTCTTGAGGAAATTAATCGCAAGTTCTGCACCTAATGTATTCATTTTCTTTAGATTTTCAAAATGTCGTGAAAGAGATTCTTCTTTTTTAGGATTAACAAGTAATGACCTCCAAGGCATAAATCCCTCAGGCAGTGGCCCAATTTTTACGTCTTGCCTTTTCTTCCAGTTATCTTCCATAATGAAATATTCTTGCTTCCCTATATTGTAGATTCCCACTGGATGATTTTTTTCGTATTTTAAGAAACCATCTTTTTGAGAACCATCGGCGTACTGACCACCAAACACATTCTGTTTGACCATTTTGTCAATAATTTTACTTCGTAAGCTTTTTTCTCCGAGATGTGTCCGCATTACTTTGAGTATACATTGAAATACATCGATACCAACATAATCAATGAGTTGGAAGATACCCATAGGTCGTATAAGAAAATTCTGCGTAATATTGTTCATAATGTAAACAGCACCTGGATATCGGTGCTTCCCTTTCAACCTCTCTACCTCACGCAGCGCATAGAGGCCATCACGCATAAAATGTCCGTTACCGATGAATCCGGATACATCATTAGAAGGCACAAGCTTTTTGCGTAATCTGTTACCTAATTCCTGACCTACAGTCTTCAGCTCATCGACTGTTGTTTTTGCAGTAATGACTTCTACTAACCGCTGTACGACGGGAGGATTATAAAAGTGATATCCAATGAGTCGCCCACCGAGACCTGCCTTTTCATCGAGATAGGAAATGGGAATACTCGATGTATTAGTCAAAAATAGTGTGTCATCTTCACACAGTCTTTTTAGTTTTTTGTAAACCTTAATTTTTATTCTCTCGTTTTCCACAATTGCTTCAAAAACTAGATGAGCATCTTTCGCCACAGTGATATCTGTAGTGAAATTTAATACCGCTGATGCATCATTCACAAACTCGTTTATTATTTCAGCATTTTCTACCAGATCCTTCCGGTCTGCGTAAAGCGCTCTTAGAAGCACAGTGGATTTTTCTGCACTCTTCGAGAGCTGTGCTCTCATGTAACCACGCAACCCATCCAATGTCTTTTCACTAATGTCGATGAGGTTGAGTCGATATACTTTATCTCTGTTTTCTGGATTCAATTTCATTTTTGCCATCTCTTGAGCGATCAAAACACCGATGCCACTACCCATCTTTCCAGCAGCACCTATTATCGCAACATTCTGTAGCCTTTCATCTAAGTTCATCAATCCTCCTTATTGGAAGAAAACACCTAAAAGTCCAAAATGCCTAGATGCCTAAAGTAACGATAATGAATTGTGAGAAGAGAAAGAGATTTAGGCATTTAGGTATTTACCCAAGCCCGTTAAGAAGTGTGGCGGGTTGGGTTTAGGCATTTTTCTTATCCCATTCTGGTTTTCTCTTTTCCAAAAACGCCTTCATGCCTTCCTTCGCTTCTGCAGTTGAAAATAAAATACTGAATGCCTCCATCTCATAAGAACTCGCGGTTCTAAAATTACTATCGAGGCCGCGATTGATGACGGTCTTGGCAACACGCACCGCAGTAGGACCAACATCAATAATCTTCTTTGCAATACTTTTTGCCTCTTCAAATAATGTATCTGGCGCCACGACTTTGTTCACAAGCCCAATCCTTAATGCCTCCTGTGCATCGATTAAATCACCGGTAAAGATGAGCTCTTTCGCCTTGCCTGCGCCAACGAGCCTTGAGAGTCGTTGCGTGCCTGCGTGACCAGGAATTAAACCGAGTTTCACTTCAGGCTGACCGAATTTTGCTTTTTCTGAAGCAACGCGAATATCACATGCCATGGCAAGCTCACAACCTGAGCCGAGGGCATAACCATTCACAGCAGCAATGACGGGTTTTTCTATGTTCTCAATGCATGACAACACACGCTGACCAATGTGGCTATAGTTTCTTGCCATAATGGTATCCATCTCTGCTAAGCGCGAGATATCAGAACCAGATACAAAAGACTTCCCTTCTCCACTAATGATTATCACAAATATGTCCTGATTATCATTAAGCTCGTTCACCGCATTTTCAAGCTCAAGAATGGTCTCTATGTTCACAGCATTGAGTACATCCGGTCGATTCATTTTTATAAGACCGATTTTACCATCGGTTTCAATCATTATGTTTTCATATGTCATCGTACCTCCTTAGCGTTAGTTGCAAAGCTAATCTTTCCTCTAAAGACAGGAATTCTAACCAATCAGTCCTACTTCAGAAGTTCTTTATTTATGCAATATACATCTGGATAGCCAGAAAGTAAAGTATTACTATCCATTTTATGAATGGATCTCAAATCTAAATACCGTTTCTATACACTGTTCTGGACAGACATCAGTACATAATCCACAACCAAAACAATTATCCCTCTTTATGATCAATTCACCGTCTACTATTTCTCTTGCATTGAAATAGCAGAGCTCAACACATTCCCCACAATTGGTGCACTTGTCTGTATGAGTGTTTTCAATAAATCTACCTTTACCGCATTTCTCGGTGGGATCTACAAAGTAACCACAACAATCATCACAGCAAAAACAGATACCATCAGTTTTTAACATATCTTCCGAATTTCTGAAAGGTCTAGTTACTAAATGCTTCTCCTCTGCCTCATGAAAAATTTCCTTAACTTCTGCTAAGGTCACTTCTTTCGTACCTGAACCGCCGGAAGAACTTTGTTTTTGAAAATCTACACAGAGATCCATACGTGAACGTGCACATTTTCCGCGCTTCTCGCGGCATCCGCAGTTTGAAACCCAAAACCGAGTACGATTTTTGACGAGCTGCCAAGCCTCATCTCTGGTGCACACATAATGCGTGCATCTATCCTGTTCATTCATCATGTGCTCTCCCCGTTTAGAAATCGCCCCAACGCCATTATTTTACAGTATTATCTACCACCTTTTTTGTTTCAAGATAGTTTTCAATTGCTTTATGCAGTGCATCGGCACCGAGATTTGAGCAGTGTAATTTTTGAGTGGGTAATCCGCCGAGCTTTTTGGCAACCATCTTATTGGTAATCTTCATTGCCTCGTCAATTGTCTTTCCTTTAGCCATATCACTCACTATACTCGCAACAGCAATAGCGGCAACGCATCCAAATGTCTTGAATTTTATATCTTTGAGTTTATTGTCCTTGACCATGATGTAGAAAGTCATCAAATCGCCACACACTGGATTGCCAACCGTGCCGACACCATCTGCATCTTTAATCTCACCTACATTTCTGGGATGCATGAAATGGTCCATTACTTTTTTGCTATACATGGGTACACTCCTTAAAGATTCAATTCATGCTTGTGCCTCAAAATTTCTCTTAACATTGATTTGAATCGCGGTTTTGTCTTTAATATCCAATCAACATAATGCTCACGAATCTTCTGTTTGGTCCATCGATGGTTACTCAAATCTTGTGCGTCAAAATAGTATCCATTATCAACCTTTTTGGCTGGAGTGAGACAGATAGGACAACGATAGTAATCGTCTTCTATCCGCTCAAATAAACGAGAAAAATCAACTGGGCAATGGTCAGAGATTTGTGTCGTGAAGCACTGATCTCTGTAGACGACAAAGTCATGTATCACATTCGGAAACTCTTTAATAGTATCGCCAAGCAAGACCTCGCCAGGACCTGCACCATAGAACATCAAACTATTTACAATACGACACCCCATAGCGAGCAGTGACAAATTCATTAAAGGCAAATGAAACTGATGCCAATCACTGAGAGCAGCTATACCAACGCTCATGGCGTGCTTGCCATAGCCATCTTCACGGTATTTTGAGAATGAGAGAAACCGATCAATCAACAACTTTAGCTTCCCCGGTATAGACAATACATATACTGGAGCAATTAATAAAAGTTTATCTGCTTCCTGAATAATATCCATGAGCCTGTAAAGATCATCGTCAATCTTGCAGTTTTCATTTTTGAAGACACATTGAAGGCAACCACGACATTGCTTAACATCAAAATTCTTTAAATAAACCGTCTCGCCTGAATCGACACCGGCTTTTAATGCATATCTAACAGCAAGGCGGCCCAATAGGTCACTATTGCCATTTTTCCGTTCCGAGGCAATGAGTGAAATGAAATGCATTCCTATGTCTAAACGTTATACGGTTTCGCGGCTCGTATCGTTACTCGGTTTCGTTTTTCGTCTTCTATTTTGAATGAATCCCAGGCTTCAGCTAACTTATATAACTGACGTGCCGCTTTGTCGTATACATCAACTAACTCATCACATAGATTAACCTCAATTTCGTATATATCCTTAACGTGTTCAAGACACACGATTGTCTCATTGCATTCGCTCATTGCGTCATCAACGTATTTCTGAAAGCCGGATTTCTGGTGCTTTTTGGCATAACCTTCAGCAATTAGGCGCGGTATCGCCTTTGACGATCTGCTCAGTTGACTATGCAGATCATACTTTTCGCATTCAGGCAACTTTGGCAGAATTTTCTGGGCAACAACTATCGAACTCTTGTAGGTGTTTTGGTAAACGTCTAAGTCTCGGAAACTTCTCACAGGTCTTCTATTTTTTCTCTCCATATTTTTTACGACACCAATGAACGATAACCGATACGGGCAGCGATACCGTACACCGCTCTACATTTCCAATTCCACTATCACTTGTAGGGCATCAACCTGATCACCCTCTTTAAAATTTATCTTCTTAACAACACCATCACGAGGAGCGCGAAGTTCATTTTGCATCTTCATCGCCTCAACAATGGCGAGTGTCGTACCCTCTGTTACTTGATCACCGATTGCAACAGGAATTTTCACAATCAAACCAGGCATAGGTGAATTGACACCATTCCCCTTTTGTTGAGCCGATTCCTTTGTCCTAAAGGCTACACCTTCCGCACGTTCAAAGAAGAAAAAATCGCCCTCGACAGCCAAATACATTCTTTCTCCATCCTGGGCAAAGTAGATAGTATTAAGTTTTTCATTTAATATGAATGAAAGATTATTCGATTGCATATTAAAATCTTTAATTTCATATTGAGTACCATCAATAATCGCTTTAAAACCATCAACGCTTTCTTCTACAGTAACGGTGTACATTTTTTTTAGATAAACGAATTTGAAATCCATACTAGTCAAATGCCTAAAAGCCCAAGATGCCTAAACTACCTAAAGATCCAAGACGAAGACACTTCGACCCCAACATTTTAGGCATTTAGGTATTTAGGAATTTAATCATGGGTGCATATTTCCCACTTTCCCAATTCTTGCCATGGTGTAGTCTCAAGAGGAGTAAGTCCTGCTTGTGTACCACCTACACCCTTCGTTCGTCCTTTCCCTTCTGATGAGACTAATGCTGCTGCAATAAGTGCCTTATGCATCTCTTCATGCCTTGGGATTAGTTGCGATTCATTCTCATCAATGAAATGTGTATGATAATCACCCTTGCTGAATTTATTTGTCTCCATAATTCGCTTTAAAAATCCAATATTTGTTCTGATGCCTAAAATAACATATCCTTTCAATGCATGAGACATACGGATAATTGCCATTTCTCTTGTCTCTGCCCACGTAATTAGTTTTGAAAGAATCGGGTCATAGTGAGGCGGTACATCACATCCCTGATATATACCAGAATCCACCCTGATGCCCGGTCCACTCGGTTCAAGCAGGAATAATATGTTGCCTGGTGATGGAAGAAAATTGTTTTCGGGATCTTCAGCATAGACTCTCGCCTCTATCGCGTGGCCATGTTGTGCAATATCATCTTGTTTAAACGCTATCTTTTCACCAGCCGCAATCAGAATCTGCTGGCGTACCAGATCAACACCCGTGACCATCTCTGTTATGGGATGTTCAACCTGAACACGGGCATTTACCTCAAGAAAATAGAAATCTCCATTCTGGTCGAGCAAAAATTCAACTGTCCCTGCATTAGTATATTCTGCAGCCGCAATCACCTTCTTTGCCGCCTCCCCCATCCTGAATCGTAATCCCTCATCCAGTGCGATCGAAGGTGTTTCTTCTATGATTTTTTGATGTCGACGTTGAATTGAACATTCACGTTCAAATAAATGGACCACGTTCCCAAATTTGTCTCTCAACACCTGAAATTCAACATGCCGTGGTCTCTCAACATACCGTTCTAGGTACACAGTATCATCACCAAACGCGCTCTTTGCCTCTCTCTGTCCAGCGGCAACACTTGCCTCGAGTTCCTTCTCGCTTCGTACAATCCTCATTCCTTTACCACCGCCGCCCAATGAAGCCTTTACGATTACCGGGTAACCAACTTGTTTGGCCGTTTTCTTAAAAGTAGTCATCTCAGTACTCACACTTTCCATTCCCGGAATAATAGGAACATCTATACCCTTCACAGTCTTGCGTGATGCCACTTTATCGCCGACGAGTGCCAACGCCTTAGAGCTTGGACCGACAAAAATGATATTGGCATCTTCACAAGCCTTGGCAAACTGCGCATTCTCGGCCAGAAATCCATATCCTGGATGGATTGCCTGTGCACCACTCTTTCTTGCGACGTCGATAATCCTATCAATATGTAAATAACTCTCCTGTGGTGCGGGGTTACCAATGCAGGACGCATCTTCCATATATCGCACATGGAGGGAGTTTTTATCAACCGTTGAGTAGACACCTACGGTAGCTATCCCGAGTTCACGACACGCCCGGGCAACCCGTATGGCGATTTCACCACGATTGGCAATTAGTATTTTTTTAAACATAGATGTCTAAAAAGCAGTATCGTCGCTTTCGGAACTCGCAGTACCGTTCCAACTTTGGTTGGAATTCGCAGTATCGTCCGCCACACAACATGGCAAACTCGCAGTATCGCCTCCGGCTCGACAATTATTAGCGAATCCACGACCATCATAGATGGGCGGGATGATCCTGCGTCTCCTGCGAATCTCGAAGAGATGCTACTGCGAACAAAGTGATCCTGCAATTTATTTACTCCATCTCGGACGTCGTTTTTCTAAGAATGCTGCCATTCCTTCCTGACCTTCATCAGATATACGCAATTGAGCAATGACTTCGGCTGTATACTCTTTTGCTTTATCGAACGGCATCTCGGCAACCTTCCTTAATAGTTCTTTACATTTCGTCATCGCCTCAGGCCCACTTGAGATGAGTTGTTTCACCAATGCATCGACAGCTGCGTCGAGCTCCTCCAAAGGGACTACAGCATTGAGAAGGCCTGCATTGCACGCCTTCTCAGCAGTCAGTCGTTCACCCGTCAAGAAGAATTCACGGCATCTACCCTCGCCACATTTTTTCAAAACGTACGGAGAAATACATGCAGGAATGAGACCAAGTTTCACCTCACTAAAACTGAATTTCGCCTTTGTCGCACCAATAGCAATATCGCATACGGCGACGAGTCCAGTCCCACCACCAATCGCCGCACCATTCACTCTGGCAACGGTCGGTTTTGGTGAGGCATAGATTTTGTAGAGCATCTGAGCGAGTTCTAATGATTCTTTGAGATTATCTTCGTATGAATAGTCTTTGACCCTGCGCATCCAGTTCAAATCTGCACCTGCACAAAAGGATTTTCCTTCACCAGCCACCACGACTACTCTGATATCTGGGTTTTTTGCTATATCATCAAAGACAGTACTCAGTTCCTTAATCATCGTGTCGTTGAATGCATTGTGGACTTCAGGACGGTTTAACGTGACTCTAGCGATCGCGTCTTGTATTTCGTAAACTATTGTCTCTAATTTTTCTTCTAACATACGATACATCCCTGTTAACTTAATGACAAATGCAAAGGTTCAAATATCAATTGAATGTCAAAATTATAATTTTGTAATTGGACATTTGAATTTCATTTGTCATTTTTAATTTGTTATTTGGAATTAGCTCTCTTCGCCTTTTGTCTTTGTACGAATTGGTTCGATCAGTGCAATCCAGGCTGGTTTTTCTGCACGCGAACGATGCCTTCTCCCTTTTTCGACGAGATAACCTTCATTCTTTTTGAGTTCGACAGATCCTTCCTCTGTATCAATGAAAATTTTACCCTTGAGTACGAGAAAGAACTCATCCTCGTTTTGATGCGTATGCCAGTTATAGACTCCGTGAATCTTGGCAACTCTTAGAGCAGTCTCATTTATATAGACAATGTCTCTCGGTTGCCACGGATCCGGGATTTCTTTAATGTATTCCTTGAGATTGACTTTTTTCATTAAACCTCCAATTTAAGTAAATACCTACAAGTCCAAAAATCCAAAATACCTAAAATTTTAGGAATTTAGGCGTTTATTCGCCAGCGGCGGATTACATACGGAAGACCCCAAATTTATGCTCAGGTACCGGTGCATTAAGTGACATCGAAATAGCAAGACCAAGCACTGCTCTCGTATCAAGTGGATCGAGAATGCCATCATCCCATAATCGTGCAGTCGAGTAATAGGCACTCGATTCATTCTCATACTTTGCTAAGATTGGTTTACGTATATCTTCTATTTCCTTTTCTGTCGGTTTTTTTCCTTCTCTGATCAATGCTTTCACTTTTATGTCTGTTAAAACACCTGCTGCCTGCTCACCGCCCATAACACAAATCTTCGCTGTGGGCCACATCCACAAAAGCCTGGGATCGTAGGCACGTCCACACATTCCGTAATTTCCAGCACCATAAGAACCGCCAACAATGACAGTGAATTTTGGAACCTGGGCATTGGCAACAGCGTGAACCAATTTTGCGCCATCCTTTGCAATGCCACCATGTTCATAGCGCTTACCCACGATGAAACCCGTGATATTTTGTAGAAAGAGAAGAGGAAGCCTCCTTACGGAACACATTGACACAAAGTGTGCGCCTTTTTGTGATGATTCAGAAAAGAGAACACCATTGTTTGCAAGAATACCAACAGGATAACCCATGATACGCGCAAAGCCGCAGACAATGGTGGGTCCATACAATTCCTTAAATTCATGAAATTCACTACGGTCGACAATACGGGCGATGACCTCCCGCATATCAAATGTCTTTTTTAAATCTCTAGGAATAATACCTTGCAGTTCTTCTGGATCATAGGCAGGCTCCTCAGGTATGCTTCTCTCGAGTGGATATTTTGGTTGAATCCCTAAATTTTCAACGATATTTCTTGTAATCTCAATAGCATGCTCATCATTTTGTGCATAGTGGTCTGCGACACCGGAAATGCGACAATGAACATCTGCACCACCCAAGTCCTCTTCTGTGACAACCTCACCAGTTGCTGCCTTGACCAGAGGCGGGCCACCAATGTAAATTGTTCCCACTCCTTTTACTATTACTACTTCATCACTCATAGCAGGTTGGTAAGCACCGCCGGCTGTGCAAAAACCCATAACCACTGAGATTTGCGGAATATTTCCTGCAGACATACGAGCTTGGTTGAAGAAGATTCTGCCAAAATGAAATTTGTCAGGGAATGTGCCAACCTGGAGGGGAAGAAATATACCACCGGAATCAACTAGGTAAATACAGGGTAATCTATTCTCCATGGCTATTTCTTGGGCGCGTATGTGTTTCTTTATGGTTTCAGGTACGTATGTTCCACCCTTTACCGTAGCATCGTGTGCAATAATCATAACTTCTCGATTATGGACAACACCAATTCCAGTTACGATCGCGGCAGATGGGTGTTCATTTTTATACATATCCCAGGCAGCAAGAGGGCTGAGCTCCAAGAATGGAGTGTCAGGATCTAACAACAACCGCAACCTTTCCCTGACAAAGAGTTTTCCTCTCTTTTTATGCTTTTCATGCATGTATTCAGGTCCACCTTTTTTCACCAATGCCAGTCGTTCTTTGAACGTGCTGACAGCCTCTTGCACAGCTGCTTTGTTCTCTTTAAATTCCTTATTATTAGGGTTTATCTTTGATTCAATTTTATACATAACATGCCTTGGTTATACGTCTTACGCTATTCGGCATCGCCGCCCGTATCGTTATTCGTTTATCGTCTATCGATCTATTTTTTGTCGTATAACGATACCGTAAGACCATACGGGCCGCCAAGCCATAAAACGAATAACGAATTCTTTTATACCAGTATTGCCTTGTATCCGTAGCAGATTATCCCAGTATGTCCTTCTTCGTATAACTTTCTGAAGACAAATTTCACCTTTTTCCCAATTTCCAGATCTTCTGGTTTGCAATCAACAACCTGTGTAGTAATTCTCACCCCGTTATCTGATTCCACAATTGCAACATTATACGGAGACTGCGCAGCAAACTGTGCTGGCGCAACTCTAATAGTCGTGAATGTAATGATTTTTCCATAATCGGATAATCTTGTTTTCTCAAATTCTCTGGCACCACAATCTGAACATATTAAGCGTGGTGGAAATGAAACCTCACCACATTGTCTGCACTTCGCTGCTTCCATTCTGTATCGTTGAGGCATTTCTCTCGCATATCTTGGTGACGGCATAAAACCTCCTTTAGAGGAAACACCTATAAGTCCAAAATACCTAAATACCTAAAGGTTATTTCAGACATCTGTAAATAATCGTAGATAAGATCTTGATAAGTTCGGTACAGTCATTGAGATATGGCGTGACTATTTTTTCCGTCAACAATCGTCGATCAATTATGACACGCAGCCAATATCTTGTTTCTTTACTCTCTTTAAACGCGATATCAACCTTGTATACAAAATCATTTAAGGCCAAGGATCCATCGGCTTCTTCAAGATTGGAGCCAACTGAGGTACCTGATTTGCAGAGCTGTCTTCGTATTATCTTACCTTCATCGGTGTTAGGCAGCATTGAAGCAAGCTCCAAAATGGCTAAAGCAAAT
>Ga0209427_10000201_pt1 | contig 59526 bp, 45 predicted proteins | sample DeeMarSWOR136_30_FD_187465 | JGI IMG/M metagenome (GOLD analysis project Ga0209427, IMG submission 187465) | Marine sediment microbial communities from White Oak River estuary, North Carolina - WOR-1-36_30 (SPAdes) (version 2) | ecosystem: Environmental > Aquatic > Marine > Intertidal zone >...
ATACGTAACTGCAGGACCTGCGGTAAACACTATCGCCATTGGCAAGGGACTGGGTGACGGCAGCCGTCTCGTCAACAATATTGCTAATTCCCTCATGGTTGGATTCGGCAGCACAGACCCAACGCTTTTTGTAAGCGGCAGCAGCGTCGGCATCGGGACGACTACTCCATCCTGGTTCAAACTGTATGTAAATGGCCCGCTCGCAGTTAACAGCGACACTGCGAACAAGATCGGTGGCGGCATGTGGGGACTTCTTTGCGATGCGAGACTGAAGGAGGTCACCGGAGAATTTGATTATGGACTGGAGAAGATTCTGCAGCTTAATCCGGTTCGCTACCGTTACAAGGAGGACAATGAGCTTGGGGCTTCGGCGGAGAAGGAATACATCGGGTTCACTGCTCAGGATGTCCAGAAAGTTATTCCAGAAGCTGTGCGTGAGGGTAACCATGGTTACCTGATCTTAGAGAGTGATGCAATTCTCTGGACCATGTTGAATGCAATCAAGGAGTTGGAAGGCCAGAATAGAGAGCTAAAGGCAGAGAACGAGTCTTTGAGAGGACAGCTTCAATCTCAGAACCAATCGTTCGAGGGGAGATTTGAGGCGTTGGAAAGGATGGTCTGGCGGCAGCAGTCTGCCAGTGCGAAGGAGGTACAAGAATAGGGTGCCTAATTGATTCGGCCAAGAGACTACAGATATACGGCATTGATTAATGACTATTGTGCTTTCAGATTTTTAGCAAGGCTATTTCGCGTCACTGACAACGCAAGTCTGTCTGAGATAAGAGGTTATAGAGTCCTGCGAGCTTTTTGTAGAGTATCTCTGTGCGTATTTGAGAATATTTGCCTTGACAGTGCTTGTCACCTGATATATTATAGGACGTTGACTGAGTGAAGGTGATGTAAAGCTCTCCGTTTAGAGGAGGCTTATCCCGCGAGAATTAAGAAAAGGCCTGTTTTGATGAAGGAGGATGTACCAATGAAGCGATACATGTTGTGCTTAGTGGTCAGCGTGGTTGCCCTGGGGCTGGTTTGGCCGGAAGTCGGAGCGGCAGGTGGCTGTGCAGCGCCTGACGTAGCACCCGATACTGTTTTTGTCTCTATACCGTCGGCTGTTGTATACACACCTGATGTGCAGTTTGAATTCGATGGTTCTGCCCCAGGGATACCTGTTGGGTATTACTACTGTTTTGACAGTGATTGTGTTTGTCCGGCAGGTCCTGCCTGGCCTTATACTGCCGCGGATAACCCAGTAGTAAGTCGTACAGTTTCACTTGGCACGCATACATTTGCGGTCGCCACGAACGATGGATTTCCGCCAGGCCCGATTGCCGTTGACCCATATCCAGCGTACTTTACTTTCTGCTACGCCGATCCACTTGATGACCAGGGTGAAGCCGAATATAACAACGACAAAGCACATGCGACTGTGGTAGGCGAGGGAAAAGTAGTGCGCGGAAATAACAAGAGCAACGGTGACGATTGGTTCACGATTACCAACGACCGCCCAGGCGTCAGCGAGATGACCGTCTGGGTGAATTCCAGCAGTAGAGTATCTGTGAGCGTTTACGACTGGGATGGCCTTGAGCTTGCCGCTTACACCGTGCCGCAAGGCTCAACCGAGCCAAGCTATGCGAAGTTTGGTGCTTATCCCGGAGTGTATTTTATCAAGGTCGCCGAAGACCGCAACTACGGCGGCGAGTATGAGCTCGTGGCATACTTCAGTGAGCTTCCTTGTTGGCAGTTGCGTGAGGTCGACCCGCATTATGATTCTTCGGGGCTTATGTCCAACTATCTGCCCTGGGACGTAGCTATGAGGGGCGATAACAAACACAACGAGCACGACTACTACTATTTTACAATCGGCGACGTGCAAACTGATGTTACACTCGAACTCAAGTCCTATGGTGGCAGAGTGACAGCGCACATGCTGGAAGTTCCGTGGAGCGGAACGAAGATAGTGAGTGTCAGCGTTAATGCTGGCGAGCACAAGTGTTCGGAGACGAAGAAGATTGCTGTAGCCGGCGCGTATTTCCTTGATGTTGTCGGGGACAGGAACTATGGCGGCACCTATGACGTTCACATTCACACCAGCGTGGCGCAGGTCACGCCGGTCGCTGGGCTGCCGCCTTATACGCGCATTACGGGGGCCACCTTGGGGAGAGCTTATGATACAAGTCAGGAGTTCATTTGGACCGCGACGGACGATAGCGGCCATGTGGAATACGCATTTCAAACAGACGAAGATCCGAACAATTGGTCAGCCTGGACGAGTGATGTTTCAGTGACTCTCTCTGATTATTCACCCGGGGCACATTGGATAGGGGTAAAATCTTGTGACAATACCTTACAGGAGGACACGACGCCTCACTGGTCCTGGTTTCTTTACGCTGCGGAGTTTGACTATGAAAGCGAGTACAACAATGAGATGCGATTTGCCAATCCTGTCGAGCAGGGACTCGAAATCCGAGGGAACAATAAAAGCGATGGAGATGACTGGTTTGAACTGATAAATACCGAACCAGGTCTCGGCGTGCTGGCAGCCTACGTCGAAAGCGCGGACAGGGTGACCATGTCTCTTTATGACCGAAATGGCAATCAAATCGGTACAACCTCGGTTCACAGCAACTGGCGCTATGGGCCTTGCTGGGCCGCTGCGCCGCCCGGCCAATACTACATCAAGATTAGCGAAGACCGCAACTACGGGGGCGAGTACAACTTCGTTGCCGGCTTCATGACACCTCCAAGCTGGTGGACTACTGAAATCACACCGTACAATCACGACGCGCACCGCCCGAATCATCTGCCTTTTGACGTGCAAGTCAGAGGGAACAATAAGTACAGTGACGACTACTATTGCCTTACCCTCACGAACGTTCCGACTGAATTGACCACCTGGTGTTATAACACAGGCAAGGCAGAAATCAGGCTTTATGGTCCCGATGGTGCTGAAATCGACAGGTTCAACCCCTTGGCTGGGCACAACCAATGGCACTTGTGGCCGCGACTTCACCAGAGAGGGACTTACCTGGTCCGTGTACTGGAAGACCGCAACTACGGCGGAGGTTATTTGATGAAGTGGTGGACGTCTGTTGATCAGACAGGTGGTATTTGTGGATGTGGACGTCGTCCAGAGACTTATTTGACGGGCTGTCCGTGGGACATAGCGGACAGCAACGGCGCCGAATTCCTGTGGTTCGCCGAAGATTGCCGAGCTGTCGAAGGTTTCACATATCAGTTCGACGGTGAAGAATTCTCGTGTAAGACTTCCGACAATGGTGTCAGGCTATCCGGTTTCTCTGCCGGCGGCCATTACCTGGCAGTATCTGCAATCGATAATACTCGTCGTGTTGACAAGCGGCCATCAGTGGGTGCTTTTCTCTACGCCGATACTGAACGCGACGAAGCTGAGTCAAATAACGGCAAGGCGGAAGCAGAGACCATCGTTCCAGGCCAGTGGGTCAAGGGTAACAACAGGGCTGATGAGGACTGGTTTACTTTTGAAAATACGCAAGCTGGCTTGCGGCATGTCATCGTGGTGCTGGAGTCGATCAAGAAAGTAACGGTGGAATTGCTTGACGGTGCTTCGTTCGAGCACGCCAGCACCAGCTGCAATAGCGATGCACGTCGTCAATCATTCGTAGCATCCATTAAACGGGCGACGTACTATCTAACCGTGCCTCGCGACCATAATTACGGAGGAGACTACCGAGTAGCCTTCGGGTATGTCGATATTCCACCATATTATGGACATGAGCATGAAACAAACAATTCGTGCCCTGAGGCCAATGTTATCTCCATGTATCAATATCAACATGTGGTTGGAAATAATAGAGGCGACGATGATTGCTATAAATTTGCTGTCACTGACGATGAGACACCGGTTAGCGTACAGCTCTGGTTGCGCGGTTACTCGGCAAAGGCAAGTGCCATTTTGTACGATCCGACTGGTTACGAGCTCGGCCGCGTGAGCGTAACCGATTCTTATACCGATGCCAGAGACTTCGACCTGGCGAAGGCGGGAGTCTACTGTATCACGGTGCCGCGGGACCACAACTATGGCGGTTTCTACGGGGTCTATCTTGACCCAAAGTGTGAACCGAGCTGGGTACGCCTGGCCTGTGATAATTTCGCCTACTCTGACTGGGTAGCTCTGGGCAAGCCGGCTTGCTGGAATTCAGCGTATCAGTGTGATGGCGACGCCGACTGCAAAACACAAGGGTTCCAGAAATACCGGGTGATGAGCAACGACTTGGGCATTGTGGCCGCCAGCTGGAAGAACAAGATTGATGATGTGACGCTTGATCCCTGTGCTGACCTGGACCACAAAGCTCAAGGCTTCCAAAAGTACAGGGTATTCACCAATGATTTGGCCGTTCTGATTGCCAATTGGAAGAAGAAGGATTGCGATCTTGCCGGTGATTGCCCGAGGCCTGAATGATAGTTGGGTTTGACCGGTGAGGATGTCACGGTTAACGTACCGGAATGAAAGAGGCAAGGCAGGAGACTTGCCTCTTTCTTGCTATCTCCACATACGTCGGGCCGTGCGATCAGAAGACATGTCCGGAGGCCACAGAGTGCAAGCTTGGCTAAAAGAAGGAGCTGGCATTGGGCGCGGGTTTCTCAGGGGCGAGGATTTGTGTCGAGCTGAAGAAGATTTTGTCATTCATGATTCGTCATGCAAGGCCGGATGTGGTTGTCTCTTGTCAGAGAGGTTCGGCTTATGTAGAATCAGCGTTTGAACAAGATACCGGTTGAAGAAGGACGACGCTATGGTAGGGCCTTTGATTACTATTGGCGAATCGATTCACGCTTCGATACCGAAGGTCGCTGAAATGATGAGACAGCTCAGCGAGGCAGGTCCGGATGCGTATTCGCAGGCGAGTTCGCAGCAAGATGGATTGAATTACATCAAGGCCCTGATTGAATCGCAGGCGGCAGACGGGGCTGATTATATAGCGGTTAATCTGGATGCCTTCGGCGAAGACGATCCACAGATTGCTGTAGATATGATGGTCGAGTACGTCAGGATTGTACGCAAGTGGGGCGAGGGCGTGCCGGTTTGCATCGACAGCAGTAACGACGACGTTCTAATAGCCGGTTTGAAGGAGTGGTACAATACATCCGAGCCGGTCAAGGCGCCACTTATAAATTCCGTCAAGGTCTATACGATGGATAACATACTTGCCATCAAGAAGGATTTTGGCTTCTCATTCATCGGTCTTTTGGTCGGCGAAGGGACACCTGCGGGCTCAGGCGGCTCATATTCGGCTGATGAGCTGTATGCTTTGGCAAGGCGGATTTTCGATGCGGCGGTGGGCAAGTACGGCTTTGCCGGCGACGAGATTTTCTTTGATTCGACGGTATTTCCGCTGGCGATAGATATGCCTATGGAGCCAGGCGTGGCGGGCTACACGTACCGCGCGTTCGAGACTATAAAGAAGATACGAGGTGACGCCCAGATGGAGGGAGTGCACTGCGTGCTTGGCGTAAGCAACTGTGTGCGTGACTTGCCGGGGCGAAAGGTTGGCGTGTGCAGGGCGTACGTTGCAAAGGCGATAGAGTACGGTCTTGACGCTGCGATTGCCAACGTTGCACACCATTACGGCTCAGTTGAGCCGGCACCCGAGCTACTGGAGCTTGTTGACGCGTACGCGAAGATGGATGGTTCGGCTGAGAAGACGAGCAGGGCAATGGAGCTTATGGGCGAATTCTGCCGCCGAAACAGAAGGTCTTCCTAACATATCATGAAGGTGCCGCCCGCTGCGCGGTATATAATATCCAGAAGCGCAACTTCAGGTGGACTAAAGCATCAGCAGACTCACAGCCATAACAAACATTCCTGAGACTATGCCTGCGATGACCAGGTGTCCGTGGCCGTAGCGATGGGCCATGGGCAGAAGCTCGTCAAGAGAAATGTAAATCATCACACCGGCTATAAATGCCAAAGTGGCTGCAAGGACGGCCTGCGTCAGAAATGGCATCAGCACCAAGTATCCGACAAGTGCGCCTGCCGGCTCGGACAGGCCTGAGAGAAACGAGTAAAAGAAGGCTTTATTCTTGCTGCCGGTTGCATAGAAGATGGGGACGGATACTGCGATTCCCTCCGGAATGTTGTGGACGGCGATCGCTATAGCGATGAACACGCCAAGCCTAACGTCACTAAGAGTCGCAGCAAACGTGGCCAAGCCCTCGGGGAAGTTGTGAATCGCAATGGCAAATGCGGTCAGCAGCCCGGCTCTCATAAGATAGTTCTGTTCGCGGGGTGCAGTTGGTTCGTCGAGTCCCTCGTAATTATGCGGGTTTTCCGGCTCGGGCACGAGCCAATCTATCAGGCCGATGACAGCGATACCGATAAAGAAAGCAATCAGACCCCGGAACTCGCCAACGGCCTGCATGGCGTCCGGCAGAAGCTCCATAAAGGATATGTAAATCATCACGCCGGCAGACAGGCCCAATGAGAATGACAGATACACTATCCTGGGTTTTTTGATGAAATAGGCAATGGCACTGCCTATCCCTGTGGATAGTCCCGCAGCGACAGTAAGCGCCAGAGCTACACCTACTTTAGCAGATATATCCATAACGGGCCCCAGCCACACGATGAGCAGTTATGCCCTGAGTCCTGTGAATATGTTAGCACCGCCAGCCGTCTTGTGCAAATCCACTTTTGTGTCAACCGTGGGTGTATCGATTTTGTTCTTTTCTTGGTGAGCGGCTTCTGATAGAAATTAAGGTGTGCGTGTCTTTGGTATAAGGGAAATTATCTAAGATTGAAGGTGGGAGCACGATATGGACAAGATACAGTCAGCAAAGCCGTATATTCTTTCAATTATGTGTGCAGGTATGTTCATAGTTCTGGCGGGTTGCCAAATGCAGGAGCAGGATAAATTAACGGCCGTACCTTTTACCGATGTGACCATTGCCGATGAGTTCTGGGCTCCGCGGATACAGATCAACCGCAAGGTAACAATTCCTTACGATTTCACAAAATGCGAGGAGACCGGCCGGATAAATAACTTTGCGAAAGCCGGCGGGTTGATGGAAGGCAAATTCGAGGGCATTCGCTTCAACGATTCGGATGTCTTCAAGGTCATCGAAGGCGCCGCGTATTCTCTCGGCCTTTACCCCGATGCGGAGCTGGACAACTACCTCGACCATTTGATCGTCAAGATCGCTGCGGCACAAGAGGACGATGGCTATCTGTATACCTGCCGCACAATCGATGCGAACAATCTGCCTGATCGTGCCGGCAAGACTCGCTGGTCGTATTTAGCGCACAGCCACGAGCTGTATAACGTCGGGCACATGTACGAGGCTGCGGCGGCACATTTTCAGGCCACCGGCAAGAGGACGTTCTTGGATGTAGCTATTAAAAATGCCGACTTGATTGACCGGGTGTTTGGGCCTGACAAGAAACGAGATGTGCCCGGCCATCAAGAGATCGAGATAGGTCTGGTCAAATTGTATCGTGTGACAGGCAACAAGAAGTACCTGAAGCTGGCAAAGTTTTTTCTCGATGAGCGCGGCCAGGCCGACGGGCGCAAACTCTACGGCGAATATTCCCAGGACCACAAGCCGGTCGTGCAACAGGATACGGCGGTAGGCCATGCCGTCCGAGCAGGTTATATGTACTCTGGAATGGCAGATGTCGCGTCACTGACCGGTGATTCGGCTTATATCAATGCGCTGGACCGAATATGGCAAGACATCGTGTCACAGAAGCTATACTTAACCGGCGGCATCGGTGCCAGACACGGCGGAGAATCGTTTGGCCAAGCTTACGAGCTGCCCAATAAGACAGCGTATTGCGAAACCTGTGCCGCGATTGCCAACGCCATGTGGAACCATCGCATGTTTCTGCTGCACGGTGACGCAAAGTACATCGACGTGGTGGAAAGGATTATCTACAACGGGTTTCTCTCGGGCATTTCGCTCAGTGGGGACAAGTTCTTTTATCCGAATCCCTTGGCCAGCGACGGCAAGTACGAGCGAAGCCCATGGTTTGACTGTGCCTGTTGCCCCACGAATATCGTGCGTTTTTTGCCGTCACTTCCCGGATATGCCTACGCTCGGCAAGGTGACACCCTCTATGTGAATCTCTTCATAAGTGGCAGTGCCGCAGCGAAGCTGGGCAGTAACACCGTGCAGCTAACTCAGCAGACGCATTATCCCTGGGAGGGAGATGTGAGGATAGCGGTTGAGCCGGAGCGTTCCGCGGAATTCACAATTTGCATTCGCGTTCCAGGCTGGGTGCAGAATAGGCCGGTTCCGAGTGACCTGTACCGCTACCTAACTACGAGCAAAGAGAAGGCGACGTTGAAGGTCAATGATGAGGTGCTTGATCTGAATATTGATAAGGGCTTCGCTCGCATCAGCCGCAAGTGGAATAAGGGAGACGTGATCGATATATGTTTTCCCATGCTAATTCGGCGTGTCTTATGCAACGAAAATGTCAAAGAGAATGTAGGCAGGGTCGCTCTTGAATGTGGGCCGATTGTTTATTGCGCGGAATGGCTGGATAATGGCGGACAGGTCCATAATCTGGTTTTGTCCGATAGTGTGCTGTTGAAAGCCGAGCACCACGAGGATATATTACACGGCGTCACTGTGATTCGCGGCAAGGCCCACAGCTTGTATTCCAGCACGGGCGGCAAATACACGGTGACGAAAGAGCAAGACCTTCTGGCGATCCCCTACTATGCCTGGGCACATCGCGGCGCCGGGCAGATGGCAGTATGGCTGCGAAAGTCACCTTAGAGGATGGACAAATGAGAAGATGGCAGCTCTTTGCAACTGCGTGCATTTTGTCAGGTGTTGCGGTGTCTCTTACTGCGAGCGAAAGGCCCGCGCCGAATCCCGGCAAATCCGAGACGCGGTTTGTCGCTGCGAACGGTAACGATTCCTGGTCGGGTCGGATGCCCAAGCCTAACGACAATCGGACGGATGGTCCCTTCGCCAGCCTGCACGCCGCTTGCGAGGTGGTGCGAAAGCTCGGCACGGAAAAACCTCGAAGGATTATCATTCTGGCAGGCGAATATTTTTTCGATGAGCCACTTGTGTTGAGCCACAAAGACAACGGGCTGACGATTGAATCAGCGCCTGACTCAAGGGTTGTTCTTTATGGCGGCAGGAAGATTGCAGGCTGGCAAAAAGACGGTGAGAAGTTCTACTCCCTGTCGTTGCCGGATGTAAAAGACGGAAGGTGGGACTTTCGATGCCTGATTGTGAATGGTCGTTTTTGCCCGCGCGGCCGCTTGCCGGAAAAAGGCTCTTTCCAACATCTGAGCAGTTTCGACGTACCGTGGATGACTTCTACGGGTGGCGGATGGAAACGCAAGCCTACGAATGAGGAGCTAACAAGGCTCAAGTACGGCCCGCAAGACCTCGGCCCGTGGCTGGACATCAACAACGCCGAGATCACCGTTTATCACATGTGGGACGAATCGTTAGTCGGCGTCTCTGCCATTGACACACAATCGCATACGCTGACATTTTCGACTCCTTGCGGTCACCCACCCGGCGCGTTCGGTGTCAAGAAGTATGTGATCTGGAATGTTCGCGAGGGAATGACGCAGCTGGGGCAGTGGTATCTCAACCGCACGGCCGGCAGGCTCGTATATTGGCCGCTATCCGGAGAGGACATGGCCAAGGCACAGGTCTTGGCCCCAACCATCGAAACAATCATTGAGATTAAAGCAGACAAAGAAAAACCGGCCAGGGACATAACCATTCGCGGGCTGACACTCTCGGTGACGACGACACCGCTGAAGGCCGGCGGCTTCGGCGCAGGAAGATTCGCCGGAGCTGTCTCTATAGCCTCAGGCGAGGACTGCCGGCTGTCCGACCTCGAGATCGTCAATGTCGGCGGCCAAGGCATAAAGGCCTCGGGCAAAGGCCTGCGGATCGAAAGATGTCACGTTCACAACACCGGGGCCTGCGGCATCAGATTCGGCGGAAGCGCAGCCAACGTCGCGGACAATCACATCCACGATATCGGCCTTACCTACCCCAGCGCCATTGCGCTGCAGGGAGGCGGCAGCGATGCCCGGATTAGCCATAACGAAATTCACGACACGCCGTATACTGCCATCAACTGCGGCGGGCAGAAGAACCATATTGAGCACAATTTGATTTATCGCGCCATGCAAAAGCTGCATGATGGGGCCGGCATCTATTGCTTCGCGGGTAAGAGCCTTGTGTTGCGCGGTAACTTCATCCGCGACATTATCGACACGGGCGGGTATGGGGCATCAGCGTACTACCTTGACGAGCGGAGCGAAGATTGCCTGGTCGAGGGAAATCTGTCGATAAATGTCGTCCGACCTTCGCACAACCACATGGCCAAAGACAACACGATTCGTAACAACGTCTTTATCAGCAGTGAAGATGCGAGACTCACATTCCCAAGATCATCCGGTTACACTCTGGAGAAGAATATCATCCAGGCCAAGGGCAAGATCATATTCGAGGGTCCCGGTGCAATCACGGTCTTGCGTAACAACGTGCTGTTCAGCGAAGCTGGTAAAGTCGAATGTCATAAGCTTGAGCGTTACAGCCGGGCCGGTACCTATCCATTGAAAGGCGAGGCTGGCAATGTGCTTGCTGATCCGCAGCTTGTCGAGTTCGAAAAAGGCAGAGTCAGCATCGCCGACGAATCGCCTGCTTCCAGGCTACAGATAAAGGCGATTGACGTTAGCGGGGCGGGTCCACGACCCCGGATTAACAAGTGAAGATCGAGCGCAAGCGACCGAGTTTTTGCTCTTGACACTTCTGCCGGTCTCTGTTAGAAAGAATCAGCTTTCTTCGACACGGTTTATGCTTAATTGGAAGGGAACGAGATTATGGCAGAAGCCAACCAGCCACCCGAATCAACAGAAGGTCCCGACAGCAGCGGTCGAACCGAGGCAGCTGAGGCCCCAGCGCGCCCTTTGTGCATCTTAGAGCCCGAAGAGATGGAGTATCCTGAGACCTCGAAGGATGCGAGGAATATGGCTATGCTCTGTCATCTGCTTGGGATAGTGGGATTCTTTGCACCGCTTGTTATCTGGCTGATTGAGAAAGACAAACATAAATTTGTCGACGAACACGGACGAGCAGCAATGAACTACCAGGTATCGCTGCTGATATACTATGCTGTCTGCGGTGCGCTTTGCCCCGTTATTATTGGATTGATCCTGCTGCCAGTGCTGACGATTGTGCACGTAATCCTTGCTATTATAGGGGCAGTCAAAGCCAGCAAAGGCAAGCGATGGCATTATCCGATAGCTATTTCGTTTCTTAAATGAAAACCAGCAGCAAAACCACCGTAGTGGCTCGGGCAGATTTGTCTTGCATAGTATACCGGTTCATAACTCAACAACATGATCGAAGGAGTTGAACTATGGCAGAAGTAAACGAAACGCCAGAAGCACAAGAGGGACCCGATTTGGCAAAGAGTCCCCAAGAAGCGAGCCAGCAAAACACCACCGGCGCCACTGGGAGCGAGCAGGCCGGCGGTCCCGAACAGCCCGCGAGTGCTCAGCCGCAGGAAATCAACAAAGACGCCCGTATGTGGGCGATGTTTTGCCATCTTGCGGGACTTGCCGGATTCGTGATACCTATCATTCTCTCCGGCATCATTGCGCCGCTGATTATCTGGCAGATAAAGAAGGACGACCACCCATTCATAGATGAGAATGGCAAAGAGGCACTGAACTTCCAGATATGTATAGGTATCTACGAATTCGTATCGTTTCTCTTGATTTTCGTGTTCTGCATAGGTGCTTTCTTGTTGCCAGTCGTAGCTATCTTTGACCTGGTCTGTCTACTTATCGCGGCGGTCAAAGCCAACAACGGCGAGTCCTTTCACTATCCTTTGACGATCAGATTCATAAAATAGTTTGTTGGCTGAGCGAACGCTCATCGAGATTGCCGGTACTACGCTACCTCCAGTGACACAGAGTGCGCAAGGCTTGGAATTACACTGAGGGCAAACGTCCGCATGCGAATTTTTGTGAAGTTAGCCAGTAGTATATGTATCCTTACCATCTGCTACTTGATAGTGGAAAGGTCCAAGCGTCCGACGTTGGCCGGCCTGATTACGGTTATGCCACTTACCAGCCTCATATTCCTTGTCTTCTGGGTGTATTGGGACCATCCTAATGATTTCGACCTGCTGGCAGATTACAGCAAAGGAGCTTTGTGGGGAATCATTCCGAGCATTTTGTTCTTTTTGGTAGCTTTTCTTTGCTTTCGGAGACAGTTGTCCCTTTGGATTGTGCTCGGCGCGAGTTTCGCGGTATGGCTTATCGCGGCATTTATCCATCAGCGACTACTCGGCAAATAGCGATGCAGGCTACCGGGCTATCCAAAATAGACGACGGGAGGAATTCTTGATGCGAGTCAAAATGAACAACGTGAAAGACACTGCAAATCCGGATAATTTTACGCGGGGTAAGACTTGCATGGTCCTGGACCGACGGGGGTTTTTGAAGACTGCGGGCCTGACGATGGCAGCCTTAGCGGTGCCCGGATGCGCGAGCACGATGGATAAGTTCGCCGGCGGGACGAGTAGCAATCGGCCTCCGAACTTTATCGTCATTCTGGCCGACGACCAGGGCTATGCCGACGTGGGGTGCTTCGGGGCCGAGGGGTTCACGACGCCCAACCTTGACCGCATGGCCGCTGAGGGAATACGCTTCACGGATTTTTATGCTGCCGCGGCTTCATGCACGCCTTCGCGGGCCGCACTGCTGACCGGCTGCTATCCGCAGCGTGTGAGCCTGCCGCATGTGCTCGGCCCAAACGCAAAAATCGGCATCAACAGCGACGAAAAGACAATCGCGGAGGTGCTCAAGCCGCTTGGCTACGCGACCGCGTGCTACGGAAAGTGGCACCTGGGCCATTACCCGAAATTTCTGCCCACCCGTCACGGATTCGACGACTACTTTGGGCTGCCCTACTCGAATGACATGTGGCCTCGCCATCCTGAGCAACCGGAGGTGTATCCCGACCTGCCGCTTGTCGAAGGCGAAAGGATCATCGAATTCAACCCCGACCAGACGAAGTTAACGACATGGTACACCGAGCGGGCTGTTGGCTTTATGGAGAAGAACAAGGATCGGCCCTTCTTTCTTTACCTGCCGCATTCGATGCCACATGTGCCGCTGCATGTTTCAGACAAGTTCAAGGGCAAATCCAAGCAAGGTCTGTACGGCGACGTCATAATGGAAATCGACTGGTCGGTGGGCCAGATTACCTCAACACTCAAGCGATTGGGCATTGACAGGCAGACGCTGGTGGTGTTCTGCTCGGACAACGGCCCGTGGCTGAGCTACGGCGACCATGCAGGCTCGGCCAAGCCGCTTCGTGAGGGTAAGGGCACCACCTTCGATGGTGGCCAGCGTGAGCCGACCATTATGTGCTGGCCGGGCAAGATACCGGCGAGCACGGTCTGTAATGAGCCGGCTTCTACGATGGACATTCTGCCGACTATCGCGAAGTTGGCCGGGGCAGAGCTGCCGAGCCGTCCCATTGACGGCAAAGATATTTGGCCGTTGATGTCGAGCCAGCCCGGAGCCAAGAGCCCACGCGAGGCGTTCTTCTATTATAGTGGCTGGGCCCTTCAAGCCGTCCGCAGCGGCAAGTGGAAGCTGCACCTGCCGCACAATTACCGCACATTGGGCGGACGAAAGGGCGGTACGGGCGGCCAACCAGTCAAGTACGAGCAGGGCACGATCGGCCTGGCACTATTTGACGTCCAAAATGATATTGGCGAGCAGCATGATGTCTCTGCCCAACATGCGGATGTTGTCAAGCGGCTATTGAGCATGGCGGACAAAATGCGTGAGGACCTTGGTGATTCCGCAAAGAAAATGACCGGAAGAAACAGAAGACCTCCCGGCCATATCTAAGCCCAATTTCTAAGCCCTCAAGCAAAGATTATTAGGGAGCTCATTATGGAATCCAAGATGAATCGACGCCGTTTTCTCAAGGCAATCGGTGTGGGGGCAGCCGCCCTTGCTGTCCCGGGGTGTACAAATACCGCGAGATTATTGGCGGGAAACCCGAGAGAACAAGGGCCTAACTTCGTTATCGTATTCTGTGACGACATGGGCTATGGCGATGCGGCGTGTTACGGTCATCCGACGATTCGGACGCCGAACCTGGACCAGATGGCCGCCGAGGGTCAGAAGTGGACGAACTTCTATGTCGCTGCGTCGGTATGCACGCCCAGCCGGGCGGCTCTACTAACTGGCCGACTGCCGATCCGCAGCGGCATGTGCAGCGACAAGCGCCGTGTCCTCTTCCCGGATTCAGCCGGAGGATTACCGCAGACCGAAATTACAATCGCCGAAGCACTAAAACCGAAAGGTTACACTACCGCTTGCATCGGCAAGTGGCATCTGGGACATTTGCCGCAATACCTGCCCACCAACAATGGGTTTGACTACTATTTCGGCATCCCGTACAGCAACGATATGGATAGAGTCGCGGGCGAGGGCCGCCAGGCCTTTTGGAATCCAAAAATCGAATACTGGAACGTGCCGCTGATGCGCAGCGAAGAGATCATAGAGCGTCCCGCCAATCAGAACACCATAACCAAAAGATACACCGAGGAGGCAGTGAGGTTCATCAAGAAGAACGGGGACAGGCCATTCTTTTTATATCTGGCCCACACCATGCCTCATGTGCCGCTATTCGTTTCAAAGGATTTCAGGGACAAGAGCCTGCGCGGCCTGTACGGTGACGTTATTGAGCAGATCGACTGGGGTCTCGGCCAAATCCTTGAGACGCTACGCCAGGAGGGACTGGCAGAGAATACGTTGGTAGTTTTTACGTCCGACAATGGTCCTTGGCTTATCTTCAATGATCACGGCGGCTCGGCCGGCCTGCTACGGGAGGGAAAAGGCTGCACCTTCGAGGGCGGCATGCGGGAGCCTTGTGTGATGTGGTGGCCGGGCAAGATCAAGCCCGGCGTTGTCACCGGTATGGGCTGCACGATGGACCTATTTGCAACGTTCCTTACTCTGGCCGGCGCCGAGGTGCCATCCGACCGGGTTATGGACGGTCTGAATTTGTCGCCCGTCCTGTTCGACACGGGGCCAAGCCCGCGTAATGTCATGTTCTATTATAGAGGGACAAAGCTCTACGCTGTTCGCAAAGGCCCGTACAAGGCCCATTTCATTACCAAGCCGGCGTACGGCAAGGGCGAAGCAGTCGAGCATGACCCGCCTCTGCTCTACCATCTTGGCCATGATCCTTCTGAGAAATACGATATCTCCAAGGACAATGCAGATGTAATCGCCGATATTCGAAAAGAGGTCGAGCAGCACCGCAAGACCTTGGTTCCAGGTGAGGACCAGTTGGCCAAACGCATAAAGAAGGAATGACGTTGGCTCTGGCTGATTCCGGGACAGGTTTGACGGCGTAGCGTGAACCGGTCAGTTTTTGCCGAAGGTAAGAGTATCACAAGCCACAGCGGATCATCGAAGTATCCTGACGACGCCCCGGCTGCCGTCGACATGTATGGTCTGTCCCGTCTTTATGATTTTGGTTGCGCAATCCACATTAACGACCGCCGGAATCCCGTACTCACGGGCCACTATACTGCCGTGAGACAGTATTCCTCCCTCTTCCATAACTACGCCGGCCGCCGGCACAAAATAAGGAGTCCAGCCCGGATCGGTAAAGGGCGCCACGAGGATCTCGCCGGCCAATAATTGTTCGTCTGTGTCGGCCTTTAGAATCACGCGTGCCTTGCCCGTCGCCGCGCCCGGGCTGACCGCCAAACCGTCGAGGACGTCGGCTTCGATATCCACGACATCGGAGACGGACTTGTCGGCATCGAATTTGCCAAAGACAACATCGGGTGGCGTGATCGACTTATTCCTTTCATACTCCGCCCGCCGGCCAGCAACGACTCGATGGATGTCGAAGTCCGCCTCACCACGCACCATCCGTACGATCTCTTCGAATCGCAAGAAGAAGATGTCGTCTTGATCTTTGAGCACTGCCTTGTCTCGCAGTCTTTTGCCGAGCTCAAGAAGCATTTTTCTCGCCGTTACGATTAGCTTTATGGTCTCGCTCTTGACGTTCTCGCGAAAGATGGAACCCTTCTGAGAGCGAAGAAGAAGACGATTGAATATGATTCGCTTTATGGGGTTCTTAAGCTGGCGGCGACACTGCTGCTCCAATTGCCGACGCTCGTGTGCGCGCTTACTATAGTTTTCAACTGGGTCTATCTCGCCAATCTGGGTAACGTAGGTACGCAGCAGTTTCAAGATATAATCCGGTGTCTCGAACCATCGCCGATTATACAGCTCCAATTCGGCGCGGCAGTGGTGGCCATGACGGGTCATAAACTGGCCCCAACTCTCTAAGAATCGCTTGCCCGAATCCAACTGTGAGAGTTTGCCTTCGATAGTGCACCAGTCTTCATTTGAGAGTACGAGGTCCTTAACCTCTGGGCTTGCGTTCGCCGTCACAGCTAACTGCCAAAGCTCCAAACCTGCGACCGCATCGTCCATACCGCCCAGTCCCGCCAGGAGTTTTCCGGCACGGGAGCTTCCATCCGAGAACCATTTTGCGCACAGGATATGAAGGATCGGAAGTGCCGCTAAGATACTGAATAGGTACAACACATGGCTAATCACCTCACGAAAGTCCATAATAAGCTCTTGACAACACGTTGTGATTTGTTCGGGCGACAAGCTCGACAGATCCAGACGCGACCATCTTTCGTTCTCGACGCTCATTGTCCCAAGTATGCGATCTCCTTTACGGGGCGTGTTGCGAAGTGTACCGATGATGGCGAGAGGCATCTTTAAAAAGAATCGCAGGCGGCTGAATTTTATATCCGGCAGGTCCTGGTCAGGGGCGGTTCGGAGCCTCTGAACGACTTCTCTTAATCCCTTATGACTTCCCGCGAGCTTGGTCAAATCGAGACTTCTGCCGCCGGGCAGGCGCCTGAGAATAGCGCCCCAGAGGTTTGCATTAAAGTAAATCCGTCCGGCGACAAGAGCGTAGACGGGGTGGTCGCCGCGGTCGACACAAAGCATGCGAAAGACCGGATCGAAGAACCCCTCTGCCATCGTCGCCTCAAATAGCATGGACGACGTCATGGGTGTAACGACGTCAGGCATGACTTCCTTGGCAGGGTTACTGCACCAAATCTGGCGATCTTCCCAGGACTTGCCGGGTTCGATAGTGGTGATCGGCCTGGACTGAAGGAGGAATATTTCACTATTGTGTACCGCCCACTCTATATCCTGCGGCTTGCCGAGGCGGGCTTCGGCCTTTTTGGCGAGCGCAGCCAGGTTTGTCGCCGTGGCTTCATCGATGCAGCCGGTGGACGTGCGCTCGGGCTCAACGACCCGCTCGCGAACACTGGCGTCGTCGAGGACGGACATGATCTTCTTCTGAGACAGCGTGTGCGAGATGACCGTGAGTTTGTTCTTGTCCACTTCGAAGCGATCGGGTGTTACCTTGCCCGACACAAGGATGTCGCCGAGCCCGAAACACGCCTCAATTATGATCCTGTCCGATCGGCCTGTTACCGGGTCCGCCGTGAAGAGCACGCCGGAGGCATCGGCGGCGACAGCTGACTGGACTATCACGGCCATGCTCACATCAAGGTGGTCAAAGCCGTTCTTTTGCCGGTAGTCGTAGGCCCTCTCTGTCCATAGCGAGGCCCAGCATTTCTTGATCGCTTGAATGCAACCTTCGATGTCAGTGATGCCCAAGTACGTATCGTGTTGGCCCGCAAAGGAATGGCCGGGCAAGTCCTCCGCGGTGGCCGAGGAGCGGACGGCAAGGCGCTCCGCTCCAAGCTTGCGATAATGCTGTTCTATTTTTGTGCGAACGCGGTTTGCCAGAGGCGCCTCGATGATGGTTTGCCGCAGGTCTGATAGCAAAGAGACCTTAGCCGGCCGCTCGGCTCGTCCAAGGGCATCCACGGCCGAAGTCAATTGTCCGGTCAGGTTGTTCTGCTCCAAATGTTGCCGGAAGACTCCTTCGGTGATGCAGAATCCCGCCGGGACGTTAAGGCCGAGTCGCTTCAGGCGGACAAGACTCATGGCCTTTGCCCCAACCGCTTTTTCATCAACAGTCTGGCCGGCGTCCAGCCAAACAAGTTCGACTCCACTCATGACAGAAGACTCCTTAGCCTGCAACCGGCGGCAGGTTCTGCAATATATCCACTTTCGAGAAAAAGCACACAACAGCCACTAAAACAGCGCGTCTCTGACACCGAGGCATAATTCGGCGACGGTAAGCGCGGCAGCCAAACGAAATGGCTTTCTCGACCTTATTGTACCGAAATAACGCTGGATTTGCAACTCAGCTTGGCAAATTGGGGCAAATAATGGTTTGGCCTGGAGAACGGTTATCTTCGTGGGCTTATCCGCTTGCAAAATCTCCGTTGTCCGGCTATGATGACACAAATGGCAGCACAATCGCGCAAGCACAAGGACAGACAGGGTCCAGCGGCGGTCAACAAGAAGGCCTATCGGAACTTTGAACTGATCGAAAGGTACGAAGGTGGGCTTGAACTGCTGGGGACCGAGGTAAAATCGCTCCGTGCCGCTGCCGCTGACCTGGACGGGTCATACGCGAGGATCGAGAATGGGCAGTGCTGGCTGATCGGCGCAAAGATAGCACAGTACCAGCAGGCCGGACCGACTTCTCACGAGCCGACCAGAAAGAGGAAGCTGTTGCTGCATAAGGCCGAAATCCGTAGGATAAGAACCAAGCTTGAGCAGCGAGGCTTTACGTTTGTGCCGCTGCGGATATATTTTAGCGACAGAGGGCTGGCAAAAATAGAGCTGGCACTGGCCAGAGGAAAGCGGCAGTACGACAAGCGAAAGACAATCGCGGAACGACAGCAGAAGCAAGACATCGATAGAAGCATGAAGAAGTACCGCGGAAAAGGCAGGAGACAAAGATAGCAAATGGATTCAACCATGTGGCATTGACGTTTTGCCGTACGATATACGTAGTACCATATAGGGGTATACAACGATGGCTGAGGAAGAAAAGAAGGAAGAAAAAAAGATCATAGTCGATGAGGATTGGAAGAAAGAGGCCCAACGCGAGAAAGAGATATTAGCAGCAAAGGAAGAGGCTGAAAAGAAGAAGGGCGAGGAAGAACAAAGGTCGCCGGGGCCTTTACCTAAGGGCAATTTGGCTGCGCTCGTGAGCATGCTCACGACGCAGGCACTATTTGCGTTGGGCCTGCTTCAGGTAAAGGGACAGGACAAAAGAGAACCCGACTTAGAGCTGGCAAGATACAATATCGATATGCTGGAGACAATTGAGGAGAAAACCAAAGGTAATCTAACTGAAGCAGAAGAGAATGTCATTAAGAATACACTCAGCGAGCTTCGCATGGGCTATGTCAAGATCGCAGAGCAGACGCCGCCAAGATCAGAGTGACAAGGGCGCGCCGGCAAGGACGGATTGAATTGGCCGACATATTGGAAAAGATAATCGCTGACAAAAGGGCAGAAGTACAGCTTCGGAAGTCTCAGAAGAGCATCGAGCAGCTCAAGGAACAGATTGGCCCGATGCCCAAGTGTCGCAACTTCTACAAGGCTGTTACGAAGCCCAACGCGCGAGGCATAAACGTTATTGCAGAGGTCAAGAAGGCCTCGCCGTCGGCCGGGTTGATTCGTGAGGGTTTCGATCCGGTTGCGATAGCTTGCACCTACGAGAAGTGTGGTGCAGATGCGATAAGTGTTCTGACAGACGAGAAATATTTTCAGGGCAGGCTCGAATACGTGCAGGAGATAAAGCAGGCGGTCCGTCTGCCTGTCCTGCGAAAGGACTTTATCATCGACCTTTGGCAGGTCTACGAATCCCGTGCGGCGGGCGCCGATGCGATATTGCTGATAGCCGAGGCGCTTAAGCCCGGCGAGCTCATGGACCTGATGATAGAGGCGGCAGAACTGACGTTGACGGTGCTATTGGAGGTTCACCAGGCCGATACGCTATTGCGGGTTCGCAGCTTGATAGGCTTTCCCAAGAAAGGGTACAGCGTTCTGGGCATCAATAATCGGGATCTGGTCACTATGGAGGTGGATCTAAATACGAGCAGCCGATTGGCGGGACTTCTCGATGATAGGGAAGAACTGGTTGCCGAAAGCGGAATAAAGACGCGGGCGGACGTTGAAAAGATGATACGCGTTGGCGTGAGAGCCGTGCTCATCGGCCAGACTCTCTGCGAACACACCGATATTGAAGAGAAGTTCACCGAACTGTTCGGCTGAGAATTCCGTACTCAATCTACTTGATAAAGGGTTTTGGACTATCATGAACATAATTTTCTATTTACTTTTGGGTCTGGTTACGGGGACTTTTAGCGGTTTGATTGGCATAGGCGGCGCGATAATCATCATACCTGCGCTTGTCCTTTTCTTTGGGCTCTCGCAACATACGGCTCAGGGTACAACACTCGCATTGATGGTTCCGCCGATAGGTTTGCTTGCTGCGTGGACCTATTACAGAGCCGGTTTTGTGGACCTGAAGGTGGCGGGGCTTATATGTCTGGGATTTTTTGTGGGTGGCCTGGTCGGTGCGAGATTCGCGACGGAGATCTCGGAGCAAGTATTGCGAAGGCTATTTGGCCTGGTGCTGCTTCTGGCGTCACTTAAGATGATTTTTCTGAGGTAACTTGCTTTAGCTGTTTTCGGTGAGGATCTGGTCAAGGATTTGGGCTGCGTCTTTTACGAATTGGGGACATCGGGTGCTGAAAAGCTCATTTCGCCGAGCGTGTTTCATTCCTTCCGGAGTGCTTATGTCGCAGTGTAGTAGGTCTCTGCAATCGACCGAGCCGTGTATGGCTCTGAATCTCTCTGTCAGTTTGTTGACAAGCTCGTAGGTTCTCTGTTTTGCCTTGGTATCCTCGTGGCGGGTCTGCCCAAATTTTAGACCTATTATCATGATCGCACCTGTAACGGCTCCGCAAGTTTTAGCCATTCTCATTCCGCCGCTGAATCCTGTAGCTATTCTCATCGCAGTTTCTGCAGGCAATTCGCCGTATGTCTGAAGTATTGCCTGGGAGCAGGAGCAGCCTTGATTGTAACGACGGACGGCGAGTTCTACATCGTTCATATCAGACTCCGATTTTAGCTACTTCTTGATGGCCTGGGCCTTTTGGATCTTAGCCCAAGGGTCGCGCAGCGTTACGGTTCGATTGAAAACGAGTTTATCTTTGGAGCTGTCGGGGTCGACGCAGAAGTAGCCCAGTCGCTCGAATTGGTACCGGCTTAGTGGTGCCGCACCGGCAAGGGATGGCTCAATACGACAGTCTGTCATTACTTCCAAGGATTTTGGATTCAGGTTAGCTTGGAAATCCTCGCCCTCGGCTGCATCATCCGGGTTTTCTTTCGTGAAAAGATGCTCGTAAAGCCTGACCTCGGCATCCAGGGCGTGCCGGGCGCAGACCCAGTGAAGCGTTGACTTAACCTTGCGACCATCCGGAGCATCGCCGCCTCGTGTAGCTGGGTCATACGTGCAGTGCAGCTCGACGATGCTGCCGCCGGCGTCCTTGACGACATCCGTGCAGCGTACAAAATATGCGTATCGCAGCCGGACCTCTCGACCGGGTGCCAAACGGTAAAACTTCTTGGGCGGCTCCTCCATAAAATCTTCCCGCTCGATATAAAGCTCGCGCGAGAATGGCAGCTTTCGCGTTCCGGCGCTAGGGTCTTCCGGATTATTGATGGCCTCCATTTGCTCGACCTTGCCTTGAGGGTAATTTTCGATTACCACCTTGAGCGGCCGAAGCACAGCCATTACACGCGGAGAAGTCTTATTCAAATCCTCTCGCACGCAGTGCTCCAGCAGTGCGATGTCTACCGTACTGTTGAACTTATTGACCCCGATGCGCCTGCAGAAATTGCGAATCGCCGCGGGCGAGCAGCCTCGCCTTCGCAGGCCGCAGATTGTCGGCATGCGAGGATCGTCCCATCCGCTGGCGTGGCCTTGCTGGACCAACTGAAGGAGCTTGCGCTTGCTCATCACGGTGTAGGATAGATTCAGCCGGGCAAACTCGATCTGCTGCGGATGATAAACGCCCAGCTCGTCGAGGAACCAGTCATATAGCGGCCGGTGATTCTCAAATTCCAGCGTACAGATCGAGTGCGTAATCCTCTCGATGGAGTCTTCCAGTCCATGCGCCCAGTCGTACATTGGATAAATACACCACCTATCGCCCGTGCGGTGATGCGTAGCGTGCAGGATTCTATACATTACCGGGTCGCGCATATTGAGGTTGGGATGCGACATATCAATTTTGGCTCGCAGGGTCCGGGAGCCATCCGGGAACTGGCCTTTGCGCATGCGCTCGAACAGGTCAAGATTTTCTTCGGCGCTGCGGTTGCGGTACGGGCTGTCGCTGCCTGGCTCGGTTAGGGTTCCGCGATACTTGCGTATCTGGTCCGGCGTAAGGTCGCAGACGTAGGCCTTGCCTTTTTTTATAAGCTGCACAGCGTACTCATACATCTGCTCAAAGTAGCCTGAGCCAAAGTACAACCGGTTACCCCAGTCCCATCCAAGCCAGTGAACGTCCTCCATGATGGAGTTGACGTATTCCTCTTCCTCCTTTTCGGGATTAGTATCGTCGAATCGCAGATTGCACAGGCCGTTAAATTCCTCAGCGATGCCGAAATTAAGGCAGATGCTCTTAGCGTGGCCGATGTGCAGATAGCCGTTCGGCTCCGGCGGAAACCTGGTCACTACGCGGCCATCCCACTTATTTGTCTTCAAGTCGTCGGCGACAATCTGCCGGATAAAATCGAACTTGGGTGATGCCCCCGGCTCATTCTTATCGCTTTTGCGCGGATCGTTTTGCCGTTCAATCTTACTCATATCTACAATCTGCCGTGGCCACTCTTGGCATTAGCCAAATCCAATTATCAACGGAGAATTCACGCGCATTTTAGCACACTGTCGTCGGTCAGTACAGGCCAAGCTCTACAATAAAGCTTCTCCGGCGCTTGACAATGCCTTGCTGGTGGCTTAATCTTAGGTATTTCTGTTATGCTTCTGAATTGATGAGGAATAGCACGCATGTGTGGGAGCGTCGTAACGCGTTTTGCACCGTCGCCGACGGGTTATCTTCACGTGGGCGGAGCGCGTACGGCCCTTTTCAACTGGCTGTGGGCAAGGCATACAGCCGGCAGATTCATCCTGCGAATCGAAGACACCGACGTCAAACGCAACACGCCAACTGCCATTCAGCAGGTCATAAACGATCTGCGATGGCTCGGGCTGGATTGGGACGAGGGACCTGAAATTGGCGGGCCGAACGGTCCATATCTGCAATCGCAGCGAAGGGATATCTATGATAAGCATATAAGACAGCTTATCGAGGCGCAGAAGGCCTACTATTGTTTCGACACGCCTGAACAGCTCGACGCACTTCGCAAAGAAGCTGAAGCCCAGAAGAGGTATTTCATCTATCCCCGCCCCAAGGATTTTCCTGATACCCAAGACGCCGATAAAGCGCGAGCTGAAGGAAGTGCCGTCACGGTGCGCTTTGCTGTGCCGCAGGGCGAAACCATCGTGGTAGAGGATATCGTGCGTGGCGAAGTTGCGTTCGCCGCCGGCCAGGTTGGTGATTTTATCATACAAAAAAGTGACGGGTTCCCAACGTACAACTTCGCCTGTGTAGTCGACGACTATTTGATGAAAGTGACCCACGTCATCCGTGGCCAGGAGCATCTGATGAACACGCCCGGCCAGCAGACACTCTGGCAGGCTTTATTCGGCGACGCGCCGCTTCCGAAATACGCTCACATGTCCGTCACAGTCAGTGACACGGGCGGAAAGCTCTCGAAACGCGAGCGTCCGAAAGCACTTCGAAAGGCAATCAAGGCCATGCAAAATATCGACCTTGAAAAACTTGCCGAGGTCGGTGGCATTAGCAAAGAGGATGTAGAGGGTTTTATCAGGCAAAAGACCACCCCGGACATGCCGAGCATTGACGCCGTGGCGGAGTACCTCGGGGTTCATCTACCCGAAGTCAACGTAGTCGATTTCTTCAAGAGCGGCTACCTGCCCGAAACTATGGTGAATTTCCTTGCGCTGTTGGGCTGGAACCCCGGAGACGAGCGAGAGATCATGCCGCTCGAAGAACTCATCGAGGCCTTCGATCTGACAAGGCTAACGAAGAGCAACAGCTTGTTCGATCGCGATAAGCTTCTTGCCTTCAACACCGAGCATATCCGCATGGCCTCGGACGGAAAACTTCTACAGCATCTTAAGAACTACTTAGAAGCCATCGGATCGCCGCTCATTCGCGCCGAAGATAACGTGCTACGGAGAATCATACGGATATGTGCGGGGGCAAGAAGCTTGGCTGATATCGAACGAAAGAGCAGATTTCTATTTCTGGGCAACGACCAGATAGAGTATGATGACAAAGTTATTAATAAGGTCCTTTTGAAAGGCGACGGCTTGGAGGTCCTCCAACTTGTTGGTGACAGGCTGGAGGTGATGGACGATTTTACCCAGGAAAGTATCGAAAACATGCTCCGGACTTTGGCCCAGGAAAAACAGGTTGGCCTCGGAAAGGTCGCTCAGCCGCTGCGTGTCGCCCTTTGTGGGACAACCATCAGCCTGCCGATCTTCGATTCGGTAGAAATGTTGGGCAAAGAAAATGCTCTCGCGAGAATCAATGCCACCTTGAAGAAATTTGCCGAAGAAGCTCAGGCGGAAGAGACTTAGAAATGTCACTATTGGTAACCGGCTCAATAGCTATTGATACGGTCAAGACGCCACATGGCGTTAGCGAGAACTGTATCGGCGGCTCGGCCGTGTACTTCAGTCTCGCTGCCAGTTTCTTTAGTCCGGTCCGGCTCATCGGTGCTATCGGCTCGGATTGCCCATTTGATTTTGCAGAAGTTTTTGCTGGCAGGGACGTCGACCTTACAGGTCTGGAGATACGAGAGAACAGCAAGACCTTTCGCTGGGCCGGCTCGTACGCCGAGAATATGGATGATAGAAAGACGGACTACATGGAACTAAACGTGCTTGCAGAACACCCGCCGAAGGTGCCGGATTCATTCAGGGACAGCAAGTTCGTGTTTCTTGCGAACACGGCGCCGAACCTGCAACTCGAATTAGCTGAGCAAATTGACAGCCCTATCTTCGTGGCTGCCGACACCATGAATTGCTGGATAACCGAGCACATCAAGGATCTAAAGCGGCTGCTAAGGATAATCCATTGTCTGATAATCAACGCTGATGAGGCCAAGATGCTGGCAAGGGAGTCCAATCTCATCAGAGCAACTGAGAAGATTCTGCAGCTGGGCCCATCTGTCGTGATTATTAAGAAAGGCGAGTCGGGCGCAATAATGTGCGATGCTGATGGTGGAAAATTCATTTTGCCGGCTTACCCGGCAACAGAAGTAAAAGACCCCACCGGCGCGGGTGACAGCTTCGCAGGCGGGCTAATGGGCTATCTGGCACAAAACGACAGGGCCGACTTCGTCACGTTAAAAAAGGCGGTTGCGTATGGCACGGTAGTTGCCTCATTTGCAATTGCCGATTTCTCCGTAAATGGCTTGGCCGGTGTTGACAGAGCTAATATCGACAGTAGGTTCGAGACTTTGCGAAAGATGACGAGTTTTTAGGTGGCAAACAAGATGCGAGTGTTTATAGCGATTGATATCGACGAGGCAATCAGAAGGAGCTTAGGCGACCTGCAGCAAGAGCTGGCGAGCAAAGCTGGTACCAAGAAAGGCGATGTAAAGTGGGTAAGGCCTGAGAATATCCATCTCACGCTTAAATTCCTTGGCGAGATTAAGGATGAGCAAGTCGTAGATGTTTGCAAGATTGTTAAAGATGTTTCAGACAAACACAAGAAATTCGAACTTGACATAGAAACTGTGGGCAGTTTTGGCGGCAAGAGTGCCAGAGTCTTATGGGTCGGCGTAGGCCAGGGAAGCGAAAATCTTTTGCAGCTACAGAACGACGTTGAACAGCGGCTGGCTTCCGCTGGCTGGCCGGCCGAAGCAAGAAAGTTTACCGGCCACCTGACGCTCTGCCGGATAAGAAACTTCAAAGCAGGTGCCAAGCTCGCAACAATGACCGGGGAATACAGTGACTTTAAGCTCGGGTCCATGCCGGCTGACTCCGTCTCGGTCTATCAGAGCCAGTTGACGCCGACCGGCCCGATTTATACCGTTTTAGGCGATTACAAATTGCAGTAAAGCGGAAAACTTAAGGCTAAAAATGCGAAACGAGCATTCCAAATTCAAAGGTGGATTGACGCACGGAGCATATCAATATTCAATTTTGAGTTATGGTTTTTGGCTTTAAGCTCATAGCTCTTATGGAATTGGAGAAAGGTAAAAATGGCCAAGACAAAAAAAGTTGAAACGGCCCCCGCAGCGACGAGCAGGCAAGCGGCCCTGGAGCGTGTGATCGCTCAGATTGAGAAGCAATACGGCCAGGGTGCTATTATGCAGATGGACGAGCACAAGTACGCCAAGATCGAGGGTATCAACACCGGTGCATTATCGCTCGATATTGCTTTAGGGGGGATGGGCATCCCACGGGGCCGAGTTACCGAACTGTTCGGACCCGAGTCGTCCGGCAAAACCACGCTGGCGCTTCACATTATCGCCAACGCTCAGCTTAAAGGTGGAGTAGCCGCATTTATCGATGCAGAACACGCCCTCGATACGACCTGGGCAAAAAGAGTGGGTGTCGATGTCAGCAGTTTGCTGATTAGCCAGCCGGACACCGGCGAGCAGGCACTTGAAATCACCGAGCTGTTAATCGCGTCCAACTCCATCGATGTCATAGTTATCGACTCGGTTGCTGCCCTGACACCGAGAGCAGAGATTGAAGGCGAGATGGGTGACACTCAGGTCGGATTGCAGGCAAGATTGATGAGCAAGGCCATGAGAAAGCTCACTGGTATTATCAGTAAGAGCAAGACTGCACTTGTTTTTATAAACCAAATCCGGATGAAGATCGGCGTGATGTTCGGCAATCCGGAAACCACAAGTGGTGGAAGGGCGCTGAAATTCTACAGTTCGGTGCGGATCGATTTAAGACGGATTACAACTATAAAGGATACCGGCGGTGCAGTCGGCAGCAGAGTACGGGCCAGAGTCGTAAAGAACAAGATCGCCCCGCCTTTCCGTGACGCCGAATTCGACATTATGTTCGACGGCGGAATCAGCTACGAAGGTGATTTGCTGGATTTGGGCCTGGGCTGTAAAGTGGTTGAAAGAAGCGGTGCCTGGCTAAACTACGGTGATATGCGGCTCGGCCAGGGCAGAGAGAACGCCAAAAAATTTCTGGCCGAAAACAAAGACCTCCGCGAGGAACTAAGAAGTAAGATACTGACTGCAAAAGGCCTTGTCGGTGATAATTGATTAGTGAAAAAGGCACCCGAAATTGCCGATAAGCAACCGTAGAAATGTTGGGCCGGATAAACAATGCTAACTTCAACACAAATTAGAAGTGCCTTTATCGACTTCTTTAGGGACAAGGGGCATGAGTTTGTCGCCAGCTCACCCATAGTACCCATCGACGACGAATCCTTACTTTTCGCCAATGCAGGAATGAATCAGTTCAAGGACATTTTTCTTGGCCTGGTACCTGCTGACTATCCAAGGGCGGTCAACAGTCAAAAGTGCCTGCGGGTAAGTGGCAAGCACAACGACCTTGAGGAGGTTGGCAAGGACACGTATCACCATACCTTCTTCGAGATGCTGGGCAATTGGTCGTTCGATGATTACTTCAAGGCCGAAGCGATCGAATGGGCCTGGCAGCTTCTTACGGAGGTCTGGGGCATTGAGCCGGACCGCTTGTGGGCGACAGTCTTTGTAGGTGACAAACACGATGGCCTGCCCAAAGATGAGGAGGCCGCCGAACTGTGGACTAAGGTGACTCCGATACGCAGTGATAGAGTCTTAACCTTCGGCAGAAAAGACAACTTCTGGGAGATGGGTGAAACAGGTCCTTGTGGGCCTTGTAGCGAAATACATATCGACCTTGGCCCCGGCATGTGTGACAAGAAGGCCGTGCCTGGGCACAAGTGTGTTGTCAATGCCGGCTGCAGCCGATTCATCGAGCTGTGGAACCTGGTCTTCATACAATACAATCGCACGGAAGATTACAAGCTGGTGCCGCTTGGCGCCAAATACGTGGATACCGGTGCCGGTCTGGAAAGAGTCGCTGCCGTGCTGCAGAAAAAAGGTAGCAATTACGATACGGATTTGTTCATGCCCACAATCGACCGCATCGCCGCCTTGACCGGCCACAAATACACGTCTGCGCTTGGCAGCAGGACTGATAACGCGTTCAGAGTCATAGCGGACCATATCCGCGCCCTCGTCTTCGCAATAACCGACGGGGCCGCCCCCTCCAACGAAGGACGCGGCTATGTGATTCGGCGAATACTCCGCAGGGCCTCAAGGTTCGGCAGAGAGCTCAGAATGCATGAGCCGTTTATGTATAAACTTGTGCCGGTCGTTGTCGAGGGCCTGGGCGATGCGTTTGATGAGATAAGAGCAAGGGCAGACTATGTCGCGACCGTAATCGAAGCCGAAGAAGCGAGCTTCGGCAGAACATTGGACAGGGGTATTGAGATCTTTCAAAATGTGGCAGAAAAAGCAGACAAACAAGGTGATAAAACAATCTCCGGCAAAGATGCCTTCAAATTATATGACACCTATGGTTTCCCGCTGGACCTAACACAATTGATGGCGCGGGAACGTGGTTTAAAAGTCGATTCGTATGATTTTGATACGTTAATGGATATACAACGAAAACAGTCACGAACAGCACAAGAAGGAGATAGACTCAAACAAAGCCTTTCTGGTGTTGAGTTGCCGACCACAGATGACAATCTTAAGTATGAAACAGAAACCTGTACAGCAGTTATACAAGGGTGGGTGAGCGAAGATGGATATTCTACAGGAGGAACACTTTCGGCAGCTGAGGAGCCTATTGGATTGGTTCTTGATCAGACTTGTTTCTATGCTGAAGCTGGTGGACAAATAGGAGATGAAGGAAGCATCAAGAGCCAAAGGGGAGAGTTTGAGGTTGAAGCCACAGAGAAGATTGCAGAATGTATAATTCATCAAGGGAAGCTTGTTTCCGGTTCATTTTCCGCTGGTGATACTGTTACTATTACTGTGGATAAAACTCGGCAAGATACCAAGAAAAACCACACAGCTACACACTTACTTCAATGGGCACTACAACAGGTATTGTGTGACACCGTGCACCAGCAGGGCAGCCTGGTATGTCCAGAGTACCTTCGTTTTGATTTTACCTGTCCCAAGGCCCTGACTAACAAAGAGATCGAACGGGTCGAGAAGCTAGTACGCGACAAAATCACTGCGGCCCTGCCTGTTACCTGTGCTGTCATGCCAATCGATCAGGCCAAAAAATTAGGAGCCATGGCCCTGTTTGGAGAAAAATACGGCAACGAAGTCCGCGTAATGGCTATAGGTGCTAAAGATAAATCACAAGTGAATAATGCATTCAGCAAAGAATTTTGCGGAGGCACACACGTAAGTAATACCTCAGAAATTATATGCTTTAAGATACTCAAAGAAGAGAGTATCTCTGCAGGTGTAAGGCGCATTACAGGAGCTACAGGGAATCAGTTAATAAAGTATTTAGAATCTAAAGATGATATTGTAAAAAAATTAGGGGAACTTCTCAAAGTACCAGAATCTGGAATAGAGCTCCGTATTAGAGAGTTGATCGATAAAAATAAAGAACTTAGTAAGAAGTTAAAGACCGCGGGCAAGCAAGGGGGTTCCGACGCCCTGGGCCAGGCCCGCAAGTTTCTCGAAAACTGCGAAAAAATCGGCGAGACTTCCATTATTGTCGGTCAGCTTGCTGGCGTATCTGTTGAACAGTCACGGGAAGCTATCGATATGCTCAAAAAGAAGACAAAATCCGCGGCTGTCGTCCTGGGCTTCGAAGATGATGGCAAGGCAGCGCTGCTGGCAGGCGTGACCGATGACTTGATCGAGAAGGGCTTAAAGGCCGGCGACATACTCAGGGAAATCGCGCCCATCGTTGATGGCGGTGGTGGAGGTCGGCCACAAATGGCACAGGCGGGCGGAAAAAATCCCAAAAAAATCGACGCTGCTCTTGCCAGAGCTGCCGAAATAATAAAGGAAAAGCTCGGCGCTTGATTAGCCGGGCAGCAAGTTGCTTCCTGGAGAAAAACATAGTCGCAGGTAGTTCCGGCTGAAGAGAATCGTCTCCTAAGCGTCTTATTCAATAGAGCAGGTCTATAGTACGGCCCTTGAGCATGAGAATATTGCGAGGCATGGAAGCTCGCCAAAGCCGCTTAACTGATAGAAGAGCTGAGAAGCGCTTGACTATTTAATCTCTTGCGACTTTAGGTCGGTGGAAGATGGAGGAGATGAGCGTGATGCAAAAGGGAGACGATTTTATGATTCGGTTTCACTGCGAACACTGTGGTCATAAAATCAGTGTTCAAGACGAGCACGCAGGCAAGCGGTGCAAGTGCCCAAGATGCGACAGCGTTTTAATAGTGCCGCACAAATCGGCCATCGTTGATTTTCGTTGTGAAAACTGTGGCCAGAAACTCAGCGTTCCTGAGGTCCATGCCGGCAAAAAAGCCAGGTGTCCCAAATGCAAGAGCGCAGTCATTATTCCAGAAGCGCGAACCGCCGGTGCCGCCACAGCTCAGGATGCAGCGGGCGATACAGAATCTGACTCCGAGGCTTATGTCGGTGATTTGACGCTGCTGGATGTTCCGCAAGAGGCCAAGGCCCAAAGCCAGCCGGCCGAAGAGGTTGTCCTCGAGGACACAGCTTATGAACAGCTCCGCAGACTTCAGGGGGGTCTTGTAAAGCAAGAAAGTGATCAAATCCCACAGCGCAGACTTCCTTGGGTGATTGACATATTTCTGTATCCTGCGAGCAAGCCCGGCTTGATAATGCTCGGCCTCATTATTGTCGTGCCACTGTTCTTTAAGCTCCTGGGGAAGTCACTTGCCCTGGCTGCGTTTGGTTTCGTACCCGTACTCATTCTGGCTGTGTTGGTCATAATTGTCGGTTACCTTGTAAGAGTGCTTATCGGGCTGTATTTCTACTGGTACTTCTGTGAATGCATCAGCACGAGTGCCGCAGGCGAATTGCGGGCGCCCGAGACAATAGGCCGTGCGCCCGGCTTTGGCGAGATGCTGTCACGATGGCTCAAAACACTTGTTTGTCTGCTTGTCTTCTTTGGGCCCGTACTAATTCGCTTCCAATATAACGGAATGACTGACACCGTCTTCTGGGCCTTGTTGGCCTATGCGGTGCTCTTGTTTCCAATGGCCCTATTAGCCGTTCTCATGTTCGATTCACTTTGGGGCCTTAATCCCATCTTGCTCATCGGCTCCATATTCAGTACGTTCTTTCAATACTGCGGGCTGGTTCTGATTTTCTCCGGTGCCGGCGTACTAATCTGTCGGGCCATGCCTAAGACACAGGAAGCGCTCATCCAGACTTTCATTCTTCGTTGTGCTTGCTTGTACCTGGTGCTGGTGGCGGCCCATCTGCTCGGACGCTTTTACTGGCGCTGTGAGGAGAAACTCAACTGGGAAGTATAGCTCTTTTGTTTCGTTGCATGCGGTACGAAAGTTGACCCTTGACGTGCTTGCACGAGATAATATACTGGGATTGCAGGTTCGCCTGTAAAAAGGAGGTCGTTATGGTTACAAATAGCTGCCGAGAAAAAGTAATTGCAGTTCTCTGTGTCGTGGCTCTTGCGATGATTTTTGCCGGCTGTAGGAAGAAAACGGATGACCAGGCCGACCAGCAAGCCCCGGGTGCCACCGAGGGATTGGTCGTTGAGATCGGCGTCGGCATCGGTCCGGTTAAGTTCGGTATGTCAAAAGGCCAGATCGTAGAACATTTCGGAGAGCCTAACAAAATCGAAGGCAGAGACGTGGCTCTGGACTATATCTCTTCGAAAGGTCTGGGGTTCTTGATGCACCCCCTCAAGGGCCTGATCAACATTGATTGCTGGTCAGACGAGTATCCTTTCCCATCGAAGAAGATACGTACCTTTGCTGGCGGAACAAAGGAGGGCGTCAAAATGGGAGCCAGTCGCAAAGGGATTGAGGCCGCCTACGGCAAGCCGAGCCGCGTCACTGCCCAGGGCGAATTGACCATGCTGCAATATGATGATCGGCGGGCAATTTTCACCCTCAAGGCAAATCGCCTGGTCAAGTTCTCAACATACGCGCCAAATTGAGCGACCGGGGACAACACTCGAAGTAGCACCGGCCGGATAGTAGCAAGTGGCGAACGCCTCGCGCCAGGCTGACCAGAAATGGGACTATAATCTCGATTTTGATGCTTGCCTGTCCAGGCTTCAAATCACTGAAAGGTGAGGCCGTGAAGATAATTGAAGAGCCGCAGCTCGAAGTCAAGCGCAAGCTGCCATGGATTATCGACATATTCCTTTACCCGCTGAGCGCATCGGGCATGGTCCATCTTGCGACGTTCTGGCTCGGCCCGCTCTTGCTTGGCTTAGTTTACAAATTCATTCTTTCACGTTTTCTCATAGGCGTAATAATTGCTGCATTCCTCTACATAATGCTTGTCGGCTACGCATTTTTCTACCTTTCCTATTGCATTTTCGATAGTGCCAAAGGCGGCAGACGTGCGCCGGATGTCTCAATACAGCGTTCGCCTGACAAAGAGGAGCTGCTCTCGCAGTTGTTTCTGATACTGGGTTGTATTGCTGTTTGCTTCTGGCCTGTTGCTGTGTATCACTTTGTTACCGGACGAACAGATTCAATTTTCTGGTTGCTGTCGGGTTGTGGAATTTTTGTTTTCCCGATGGCGCTGTTGGCAGGCATTTTGTTTGATGCGACTCACGCACTCAACCCGATATTCATTGTCAGCTCCATATTCAAGATATTTTTCAGATATTGTGGGCTTGCCCTGTTCTTCTGCTTTCTTGGTGCTCTGACTGCGGCCATGATATCTGATGTGTACAATTTGCCCAAACCTCAGAATATGCTTGGGGCCATAGCCTATATCTTTGTGATTGTAAATTACTTCTTTACCACAGCTTTCCTTTACAAGGCGGTGGCGTTTATCTACCTCGCGATGGTGGCATGCCACATATTGGGGTGGTTCTACTGGTGGCACAAGGACAAGCTTGAGTGGGGGCTATGACTTCAGCCTTGCAGGCGGATTTTGATGCTCTTTGCGTGAGCGTCAAGGCCTTCAACTTCGGCCAAACGAATGATATCATCAGCACTCGCAGCCAACTTCGCCTTATCGTACTCGATAATGCTTATAGACTTTATAAAGTCGTTGCTCGTAAGTGCGCTGAAGAATTTTGCAGTTTGTCCCGTCGGCAGTGTGTGACTTGGTCCAGCCCAGTAATCGCCGACAGCAACCGGGCTATAATCGCCAATAAATATCGCGCCTGCGTTCTCAATGTTGTGTGCTATTTCTGTGCTCTCATCGCCGCATTGAATCTCCAAATGCTCGGATGCGAAGTCATTTGCCGACTGAATAATGTCCTGCATACTTTCAAACACAAAGATTCCGCCCAAATTCCTCAAACACTTGGTAGTCTGCTCTGCTCTGTCGAGGCGGTTTAACTGGGCCTTGAGCGCGGTGAGGGCTTTTTCTGCAAGCTGCTGTGAATCCGTAAACAGAATGGCGCTTCCTGGAGCGTGCTCTACCTGGCTCAGCATATCTGCTGCCACCCAAGTGGGGTTTGCTCTGTCATCTGCAATTATCAATACCTCACTTGTACCCGCTATTGAATCAATATCAACCACCCCAAAAACTTCGCGTTTTGCCATCTGCACCCAAGTATTACCCGGACCAACAATCTTGTCGACTTTTATTCTACCGCTTCTATTGTCTCCAAACGCCAAGGCGGCTACGGCCTGTGCTCCACCGATTCTGTAGACCTCATTGATTCTCAACTCATGGCACACCGCCAGAATCGTTGGGTGAATGCTGCCGTTGAATCTCGGTGGTGAGACGACAGCTATTTCTTTCACACCCGCTACCTGAGCGGGTACGGCTGTCATTATTACGGTTGATGGCAGTGGAGCGGATGCCCCAGGCACGCAAATCCCAATCCTTTCTATGGGCGTGTACCTAATTCCCGGATGTGTTTTGTTGCCAATAAAAATCTCTTTCTGATACCTACGCACATTCTCAATGGACTCACGAATTGAACTCACAAGCCTGGTATCAACATCCTGGTGTGCTTGCTCCAGCTCCTTTTTGCTCACACGAAATTCCTTAGGGGTTAGCTTAACAGCATCGAACTTCTCTGTGTATTCCGCTACTGCCTCATCTCGACGCTTTGAGACATCCTCAACAATGTCTTTTACTTTATCTCTATTGGTATCGTCACGAAAGCAAGTGGCGTGCAATTTAGAAACGAAGAGTTTCTCTAGCTCTTCATCGAAATCCGGCTCTTTGTAGGAGATTAGGATTTTATCAAGCTCATCTTTCACGTTTATTCCTTAGAACTCGCAATTGAAAATAATCAATAGTCAAAGTTGCCGTAGCTGTAGACCTGTGTTGCGCGTTGCAGGAGGAGATATTTGTTGCCTTTGTATTCAGTTACGATCCCTGCTACTTTGAGTCGGATTGGGTCCGGCTCGGTGGCTTGTTTTCGTTCAGCCAGCTCAAGAGGCTGACAGGGCAGCAGACGAAATCCGCGTCCGGCGGGCTGGACATTTCGGCCAAGGGCGTCAAGAACAAAACTGACTCTCTGCTGTGATTGACGGATGAGGCCGATTCTATTAGCCAGAATGAAGTTCTGTTTCACCCTTTTTTGCCCTGCGCCAGTGATTTTCTGGTCTTCAGGTTGCCTGCCGGGGGCGGCTCGTCCGGTCTTGAGCATCTCTTTTATCTGGCTCGGTACGACTAACACGTCGTTCGAGTCGTCGATTGTTGGTTCAGGTTTTGCCTCGGATTGGGCCGGTCCAGGCTCTTTTATTTTGCGAAGCGGCAAGAAGTAACTGGGGAATATAAAATTCTCCCCCCTATATTTTGTCACTCTCGCCCAGAGTCTATAGCTTCGCACAGGGCGCTCGTTGGCATCCGCAATCATTTGTTCCAGTGTCGCTGATGGCAGCAGTCGCAGCCTTGTCCCTGCTTTGAGAGAGCCTCTATCCCCTTTCACTTCCGAGTCAAATTCGAAGAACCATCGGTCATCTGCGGGCAGAAGGCTGATAGACGCGCTGTCGGTTGTTTCATTTGGGTCCGGCCTTACCAACTCGCCCTCAACGGCTCTCAGGACAAAACCGTCTCGCAGCAGAATCCGCCTGGCTGGCTCCGCAGCCAGTCCGCGTGCTATCGCCAGAAACGGCAGAAGAAATGCCGAAATCAGAATGGCCAGTTTCTTACACATAAAAGTGGTCTCGAACTCCAAGTTATCAAAAATCAATATTCAGTAATCAATTGCACAACTTGTCCGGGCTCCTCTGCCAGCTTCAGATAGTTGCTGCTGTCGGGATCGTCGGTTGCGACCAAGTCGACCAAGGGTTTCCAGTATCCGCCTACAAGTATAATAGGCTTCTGTGCTTTTAGAAAGCCTTTGTTTTTGAGTTCCCAGACCTTTGCCAGTTCCAGCAGGGTTCCTGTGCCGCCGGGCAGCACGATATATGCCTCGCCCAGTCTTATCAACGTATCCAGCCTTTCGTCGAGTGAACCGGTGACAATCTCACGACTAATATATTCATTGGCGGTGCTGCGCCTAAATGCTGAGCAGGTTACCCCGATAATTTCGCCGCCCGCTTCCGATGCCCCTTTGGCTGCAGCCAACATTGTCCCGCCGTACCCGCCATTCACGATGGTGAATCCCGCCTGCGCCAACATTTTGCCGGTCTCGTACGCCAGCCTGTACGCTGGGTCGCCGGGCTTGGCCCTGCCCGTCCCAAAAATAGTTATCGTTTCGCTAGTCATTCTTCGAGGCGATCAAGACACCGAAAAAACTTCAGAATTTTCAGAATTCTGTTGACATAGACCTATTGCCAAACGTAATATATAGTAGGCAGACATGTGCAGGGCTTAACGTAGGTTGTCCGAAAGGACAGCAGCGCGTATAGCGTGGGTCCCTACGTCCTGAGGTCTGCCATTTTTACTGCAGTTCTAAAAGCCATTTTAGATTTTCCTCATCTCTAAGATTAGCCGCCGCTTCTCCGGGCACGATTTTGAAGCCGTATCCCTGGCATCTACTATCATGACGGTAGAGAATTGGCAGTATCGTTCTAAGATAGCGCGGTTCGGTGTTGCCGAACTTATCTCGCTCGACCGCATTGAAAACTGCCCCGGCGGCCGCATCTGCGAGTTGTAGTCCCATGGAACGCCCCGGTGTCTGAGTTCCCAGTTTATGAATCGGAATTTTATCAAATTCAATGCGTATATCCTTGCCCATCTGCTTTTGTTTTTCGAGCAGTCGTAGGTAATCTTTCATTTCACTATATGACATCCCCTGCCGGTTGGAAAAAATCAGTTCTGTGGTACCGTCGCCACCCCATTTGGCAGGATTATGTCGGTCCCGAACAAGCCACGATATCCTTTCTACCAGGTATCTCACGGCGTAGAAATACAGGCGATATCTGCCCTGGAATGTCTCAGGCTCAAGCAAAGAAGGCTTATGGACACAGACTGCTATGAGTCTTGCTTGTAGTGCCGCAATTCTCTGAGCATATCTCACTTTTTGGGGATGTCTCAGGTCCTTCCAATGAATGTGTTTTCTTGGATGAAATTGGAACTCTTGACGCACGTGGTCAACGATTTCGACCGTCTCAATGTCTGTCTTCTTTCGTGTAATAAAAGACGCTAACACAAACCAATCACTGCTTGCTTCTTCATCGGAGGACTTGCGGAATTTAAAACCCTCATCTCCGGATTCGTCCACATATGCCCTGAAGGAAGATGTCATAATTTCTACTTATCCTTCGCCTTTTCACGTGTATAATTCAAAAGCCCAGCCGAGAGCAATATCTCTCTATCTCTATTCGACAGAACCAGCTTGCCGACAAAGTCGAACGAGCTGGTCTTATCGACGATCTTGACTTGGTCGCTGCTGCTTATCGCTTCGAGCAGATTGTCGATCTGAAGCTCGTCGTCTCGACTGATTCTATCATAGTCACCTGGCTCGGCAAATTCGACCGGTACGATGCAGAAGTTAATCAGATTGGCCTTGTGGATTCGTTCGATACTTTTTGCAATCACGGCTCGCACGCCGAGGTACATCGGGCAAAGCGCAGCGTGCTCCCTTGACGAGCCCTGACCATAACTCTCGGCTGCCACAATGATACCGGCTATGCCGTTTTTCTTCAGCTGGAGTGCCCGCTGAGCGAATGTCGGCTTGCCTTCTTCGTTGAAGCAGTTAAAGACGACCTTGGCATATTCGGGGACGTTTGAACGAAGTTTCAAGAAACGGCCAGCCGGCGTAATATGGTCGGTCGTTGTCTTATCGCCACATTTAATCAGGACCTGTCCTCGCAGTTGCTGTGGCAGCGGTGGCGGTGTCTCCGGCACAACAATCGTTGGTGCGCGTAGGACCTCTGCTTTTGCCGCCTCTTTCTGCCTCAAAGGCGGCTCTATCATGTTGTCGTTTATCTTAAACCCGTCCGGCAGCTCTATCTTTGGGTATTTCATCCCAAACAATTCTGGCAAATCGCGCGGATCTGTGATGTTGCCGGTCAGAGCCGAAGCGACAGCCGTCTCAGGGCTGACAAGATAGACCCGGTCGCCTTTCGTGCCGCTTCTGCCGGCAAAGTTCCTGTTGAACGTACGCAGGCTGACCACTTCATCGGCTGGCGAAAAGCCCTGGCCAATGCAAGGCCCACACCCCGTTTCGAGTACGCGAGCACCTGCCGAGATGATATCCGCCAGGGCCCCGTTTTCTGCCAGCATATTCAGAACTTGCCTGCTGCCGGGCGCGATTGCGAATTCGAGCATGTCATTTATACGCCTGCCTTTCAAGACCCTTGCCACCATCATCAAGTCGGCGAAGCTCGAATTGGTGCAGCTACCTATCACTACCTGCCCGACCTGCATACCCGCAATTTCCCTCACGGTCTTGACATTATCCGGCGAAGAAGGGCAGGCTGCCATCGGCTCAAGGTCCGACAGATTGATTTCGATTGTGCGGTCATATTCGGCGTCCGTATCCGCTGGGAGCGCGTGATAGTCTTTTTCCCGCTTCTGGGCGGCGAGGAATCTTCTGGTCTGTTCATCGCTGGCAAAAATACTGGTTGTCACGCCCAGTTCCGCCCCCATATTCGTTATCGTGGCCCGCTGCGGGACCGACAGGGATGAAGCACCTTCCCCGAAATATTCGATCGCCCAGCCCACATTGCCTTTCGTTGAGAGTTCGCCGAGCAGCTTCAAGATCACGTCTTTGGCGGCCACCCAATCGTTCAATCTTTCGGTGAGTTTCACTCCCAGCACCTTTGGGCATGTAAGATAGAATGGTCCGCCTGCCATAGCCACTGCCACATCCAGACCGCCGGCTCCGACAGCGAGCATGCCGATCCCCCCTGCAGTTGGGGTGTGCGAATCGCTGCCCAAAAGTGTTGCCCCAGGCTTGCCGAATCGCTCCAGATGGACTTGATGACAGATCCCGTTGCCGGCCCGAGAATGATAGACGCCGGACTTGGCAGCTATCGTTTGCAGATACAGATGGTCGTTCTGGTTCTCCGGCCCGAACCCGGCCATATTGTGGTCAACGTAGCTCACCGACAAATCGGTCTTAACTCGGCCTGCTGCCATTGATTCGAGCAGCAGAAACGCCGTTGTGCCGGTGGCATCTTGCGTAAGCGTTTGGTCAATCCGAATGCCGAGCCGCTCGCCGGCCGCAAGCTTGCCGTCAACTAAGTGCTTGCCAAGTATCTTGTAGATAAGCGTCTGCCCCAATCTTGTACTCCATCAAAATCAAGGCGTACAATCTAACATAAATGCTCAACAAAGACAAACCTCCGGCGCTGATTATTTCCCCGCTCCGATGACGTGTCAGTTGTAGCTGGTAGCAGGCGTAGCGGCTTTACGCAAGGCCTGCAGTTTTTAGTATTCGTTGAGCCCTCTCATCCAAGAAGGCCAGTCATCTGGCTGGACTCCACCGGCCTTGGTCCAGGGCCCTGCTCTGTCGAACCTGCGATGCCACTTCAACGTCCACAGCTCCTTTAGTCCGACCGTTCGAACAGAATTGTCCAGGAAGGCGGCGTTTACAAAGGCCTGGTGACGATTGATGCAGAAACGGTGTATCGAATTCCTGCACCCACAAGGAAAGTGGCTTGTATCACCATCACATTGTGGTGGTGCGTCCGTGTCTTTCACCCAGCTGCACCACCACCAGCTATCAAGGAAGATCGGTATATTGCCTGCACCGTTAACATTGGTGGTGTTCCAGTAGTTGGCGGAGAAGCTCCGCGAAGGTCCGCCCAGAACGAAGGACTTGTCTTCATCCGGCGTGTAAAGCCAGTTGTTCAGGCCATAGCTTCCGTAGTAATCCGGCGTCCACTCGTCGTAGACTTGGAACCTGAGCTTTCCCCATGCCATGAACGTTCCGCCTCGTACATCGGCGGACTGGTCTTGCGGGTAGGCGGGGCGGCTTCGGGCACCGACGCTGCGTCGTCGTATGTGTGGGCCGCCTGTTCCCTGATTGGCCGAAGGCTCTGCGCTGGCAAGCTTTGTAGCCATAGGACAGCAGCGTATTCCTTCGGTGCCGACGCAGAACTGCCGCATGGAATACATCCAATGCACGGGGATACCCAGAGCATACCAGCCTTGCTTGGGTAGACGGCCATCGTTGTTATTCGTATACGCTGCAAAGATGGTGGCCCATTGTTTCAAGTTAGACTGACAGACAACCGCTTTAGCCTGCTTCCTGACGCGCTGCAGTGCCGGCATCAGAATCCCCAGCAGAAGAGCTATGGTCGCTATCACAACCAGCAGATCCACCAGCGTAAGGCCTTTTTCATGCTTCATTTTCAGTCTCCTTCACTTCTCTGAAGATTCGCAGAGTGAGGTGGGCTAAGCCGAAAACGAGGCTTCTTCCGGAAGGCAGGCCAAAGACATGCAATGAAAGCCAAACAGGATGACCGCGCAGCTGCCAATAAGGCCTTGAAACCTGCTTAGTCTCTAATCTCAATGCCGGCAAAAAACGACTTTGCTGCCCCAGGAAAATCTCGGCGAAATCTCCAGTGCTATTTCAAATCCGTGAGTCCGGTCGACTTGCAGTCGCAAAGACGCGGCAAGAACCGATAGAAGGTCCCTGCGAAGGCGGCCCTGTGCTCTGGCCCACAAGGCCGCCTGTCAACAGCGAGCCGACAGCAAATCGCCTTTATCGTGATCGGCGCCGAGGGTCGTCTCCTGTCGATGGACTCGAGCCTTCTTCGCCGTCATGCACCAGGAACGAATCCTTTCTGTGGCCAGACATAGATGTGGGGACTACAGGTAGCTCACCTATCTGGGGATGTCCAAGGCCCTGAGGCAGATGCGTGTAGATGTTGTCATCCTCAACGCCACAGTAAGCGCGTTTTGCAAATTCCACATGGCTGTCCATGAACAGCACATTCTGGCCGTCTTCCTGGTGAGCAACAGCATTGCCGTGTTTTGCCTGCTCTGCTGTACCCTTCCATGGCGGCATGTCCGGCTTGAAGTTGGCGAAGTTCTTGGCTTGGGCAGCGGGTGAATCAATCCATGGATTCCGGTCGGATGCTACCGCCATGCCGGGCTCGCTCGAGGTGGTCAAAGCATACAGTCCGTAAGGCATGTGATACGAGTAGCTGCAATGGTACTTTGGCTCCGGGCCAAAATCCCAGACATCGATGAGCTCTTTGCCGGCAGCTAAGGGGTACTCGGACAGCTTAAGCTCTCTCGTGCCGGAATCGCTTTTGCAGACAAACGACTTTGGCGTGACCTCTGTATACTTGACCAACAGATAAAAGCTGGAGGTAATGCTTGCGCTGCCGCCGCTGCCATCCGCGGACAGGTTGTAGGCGCCAAATCTGCTGTTGGCCAACCAGTTGGGCGTGCCGGGGCTCCAAACAGAGCCTCTACCCCCTGCTCGCGGGAGCTCATCCTCGTAATCGTTTGCATAGACCAGCATGGCCTTGCCGATCCCGGACAGATTCGTACCGCAGACCATCCGAAAGGCAATTTGCCGGACCCTGGCCAGAGCGGGCATCAAAATGCCCATCAACAGAGCTATGATCGCAATGACGACCAATAGCTCAACCAGTGTGAAACCTTTCTTTTCCATTTTCTTTCTCCTTTAGTGTTCTGGAGATTCGCAGCCGCGACCGTCTCAGGCACAATTTGGTTATTTTCTGGTTAATGAATTCAATTAATTGCTGACAGCCTATACAGTGCCGGCACATCCGGCCCGTAAAGCGGCGGTCCCTGCCAGAGAATAACGGATATGGCGTGACGCTGTTTTTCTCTGCGAATCTCCTTGATTAACTACGCTTCGCCTGAGAACGGTCGGTTCAAACCGGTCCGCAAAACCGTTTTTTCCTAATCCGATGCGCGCAAGCATGCGTCTCTGCGTTCAAAGCAGCTTCTTGCTCAACAGCCAGCGCCAACTGAAGTGAAATCCTCTTTTCCGGCAGGCAGGTTCCAGGTATGAAATGAGAGGCAAATATAATGGCTACTTGGATTACGTAAGGTCCTTAAAGAACCTGCCAGTCTGCCGCCGTTTTCGGCGTTGGCGCAAATTGTCTGTGCTGCGCGCAAACCTTGTCTGGAACCAATAAAACAAGCCGAACTGTCAAAGAACCTTGCCTTTGGTAGGTAGGTTCAAGATATGATAGAACTAACGAATATGATGACTAATAAACACTATTAATTTTTGTACCTACCTATCTCTATATTATACTACGACTGAGAAACCATTTTGTCAAACAAAATTCCCAAATTTGTCCTGATTTTCTCGAAAATTTGTACTATCTACTTGAGGCTCTTGTTTTTCAGCCAAGATCAAGGGTATGGCCGCCAAAAAGCTCCTGTGAAAACGTTCACAAGCCACAAAAAAAGAGCGGCCTTATGCTCAAGCCGCATAAGACCGCTTTTACGCACAAATGAGAGCCATACCGTCAACTAGCGCGGTGGTGGTGTTGTGCCTCCGCCGGTGCCTCCGCCGGTGCCAGCCCCGGGTGCGCCATCATGTACCAGGAAAGAATCTTTCCTGTGACCGGGCACACTGTTTGGCGGCACAGGTGTCTCGCCTATTTGAGGATGTCCAAGACCCTGAGGCAGATGAGTGTAAATGTTGTCGTCCTCGATGGCACAATAGGCCCGTTTAGTGAAGTCAACATGGCTGTCCATAAACAGCACCTGCTGGCCATCCTCTTGGTGTGAAACGGCGTTTCCATATTTCGCCTGGTCTGTTGTGCCGTTCCAGGGCGCGATGTCCGGCTTGAACCCTGAAAAAGTCTTTGCAGGATCCAAAGCAGGAGAGCTAATCCACGGACTCCGGTCAGCCGCCACTGCCATGCCGGGCTCACTTGATGTGGTCAGGGCATAGAGACCGTAGGGCTGATGATAAGCGTAGCTGCAGTGCTCTCTCGGATTGGGGCCGAAATCCCAAGCATCGATAAGTTCGGCTACTGCAGCAGTTGGGTACTCAGAGAGCTTGAACTCTCGGGTCCCGGAATCACTCTTGCAGACAAACGACTTGGGCGTAACCTCGGAATACTTCACCAAGAGATAGAAGCTGGAGCTTATCGTTACACTGCCGCCGCCGCCCGTACCATCCAGGTTGTACGCCGTATAGCGGTCAAGAGCGTCCCACCTGACAGGACCGCCCCAAACTGAGCCCCTGCCACCTGCACGAGGAAGCTCATCCTCGTAGTCGTTGGCATAGATCAGCATTGCCTTGCCGAGGCCCGACAGATTCGTTCCGCAGGTCATTCGGAAGGCGATCTGCCTGACCCTGGCCAGAGCTGGCATCAGGATGCCCATCAACAGAGCTATGATCGCAATCACGACCAATAGCTCGACCAAAGTAAAACCTTTTCTTTTTCTCATCTCATGCTCCTTTCAATTCTTTCGAGATTCGCCAAGCCGACCGTTTTTTTGGACCACGTTTGCTATACTTGCGATAGAAAAATGCCTATTCGCACACAAACACCAAAACACTAAGCACCATTTTTCCGGCGAATCTCCGAGTTAATCTGCCATTTTCGCCCCAAAAACAGTCGGTTCGAACTCACAAGACCACCTTTTACGAACAGGATTCTGCAATCACCTCTGAGATACACAGGCTTTCGACATACTCGCTAATATCGCCCGAGTAGCGATTACACTCTGAATTCTTTGGGAGGTAGGTTTGTGGTATGAAATAAAACTCAAGTATGATAACGGTTCTGGATTATGATAACTTCTTAAAACCTACCGTTTCCTTTTGTAATGTATCACAAGGCAACCTTCATGTCAAATAAATTTCGTCACTTTTTGCGGACTTTCTTGAAAAATTTTCCCAGCTGGCTTAATATGCTCATTTTTGGCGTGGAATCGCAGACATGGTTGCCCAGCAAGACCTTGAAAAGACAAAAAACCTGCTAAAGAGACACAACCAGCAACACCTGCTGGCATTTTGGGCGGAGCTGAACACCGTCCAAAAGCAGAACTTGCTGACCCAGATCGAACTGCTGGATTTTGCGCAAGTAGCGTGCTGGGTGGAAGATTTGGTCAAGAAGACCGCTGTCGCTGGCGTACCGGCCAGCCTCAGCCCTGCCCCTTCCTACGGTGCGGAGCCCGCCGATACTGAGCAGCGCCGAAAGTACGTTGAAGCGCGAAGTCTTGGCAAGCGGCTCATATCAGCCGGCAAAGTGGCAGCCTTTGTCGTGGCGGGCGGACAGGGAACCCGGCTCGGATTCGACGGCCCGAAGGGGGATTTCCCCATCAGCCCCATCAGAGAAAAGACGCTGTTTCGACTCTTTGCCGAAACGATATCAGCCGTCTCGAAGAAATATGCCGCCGTCTGCCCGTGGTACATCATGACGAGCCCTATGAACCACGCCGAGACCAACGAAATCTTCCGGTCGAACGACTATTACGGCCTGGATAAGAAAGATGTCTTCATATTTCAGCAGGGCACAATGCCCAATTTCAGCTTCGACGGCAAGATACTGCTCGCCGACAAAGACAAAATAGCCTGCTCACCCGATGGCCATGGCGGCAGCCTGAAAGCCCTTTACCGAACTGGTGCCCTCAAGGATATGCAGAAACGCGGGGTGGAGTTCATAAGCTATTACCAGGTCGACAACCCTCTAATAAACATCTTTGACCCGCTCTTTATCGGACTGCACGCCCTCGAGCAGGCGGATATGTCCTCAAAAGCAGTGATAAAGGCCGGCCCCTATGAAAAGGTCGGCAACTTCTGCCTCGTCGACGGCAAGCTAACAGTAATCGAATATAGCGACCTGCCTGACCAGCTCGCTGAGAAACGAAACCCTGATGGCTCATTAGTCTTCCAGCTCGGCAGCATCGCGATTCACCTGATGAATACCAGCTTCGTCGAGAGGCTAAACACAAAGGGCTTTTCTTTGCCCCTACACAGGGCCGTCAAAAAAATTCCGCACATCGACGAACGGGGAGATCACATCGAGCCGGCCGAGCCGAACGGCATAAAGCTCGAAACATTCGTTTTTGACGCCCTGCCATTGACCGAGAAGTCTGTTATTCTCCAGACGCCCAGAAGCCAGGAATTCGCCCCCACAAAGAATGCCACCGGCCTCGACAGTGTCGAGACCGCACAGCAGATGATGGTCGCCCGTTCAGCCGATTGGCTCGAATCAGCCGGTGTCAAAGTCCCCAAAAAGCCGGACGGCTCACCTGACTGCCTAATCGAAATCGCCCCCAGCTTCGCACTGCAAAAAGAGGACGTCGGGGCAAAGCTGAATCAAATCCCCGAAATCAAACCCGGCGACAAAGTCTACCTCGAGTGACCCACCCCATTCATCAGCCTGAGAAACATAGCCGTCAGCCCTGAGCGAACTCGCAAGGGGGGCATCTGCCCGCCGAACACCAACAATCTCTCGCCCCCCTCGAAAGGCCTCGGCCTGGCCTACTTCGTATAGAACTTGTGCACGGTTGTGGTCGCGTACTTCTCGCCACCAGGAAGAACGACCGTTGGAAAATCAGGCTTATTCGGCGAATCCGGAAAGTGCTGCGTCTCAAGGCAGAACCCGTAGTGCTTGTTGTAGACCTTCCCAGCCTTGCCGGTTACGGAACCATCCAGAAAGTTCCCCGAATAGAGCTGGATGCCGGGCTCGGTCGTGTGTATCTCCAGCACCCGCCCGCTCGTCGGTTCATATACCGTCGCACATAGAGCTAACTGACCGCCACCGCTATTTAGCACATAATTGTGGTCATAGCCGCCAGCCACCTCTTCAATCCGGGAGCCAATTGCCATCGGCTTGGTAAAGTCCATGGGCGAATTCTCGACGCTTTTAATCTCGCCCGTTGGTATCAAGCCCTCGTCTACCGGTGTATACTTCTCGGCTTCAAGCGTGAGCTCATGACTGAGGATATCCCCGCTGCCCTGCCCTGCCAGGTTCCAGTAGGTGTGATTCGTCAAGTTCACAACCGTTGTCTTATCCGTCAGGGCCTCATAGTCAATTCTCAACTCATCGTTGTTAGTCAGCGTGTACGTCACGATACATGCCAGATTACCCGGATATCCTTCCTCACCGTCCATGCTGAGGTAAGTCATCGTCAGGCCGACCTCCTGCTCGCCTTCTACTTGCTCGGCGTCCCAGACCGCTTTGTGGAACCCTTTTACGCCGCCGTGCAAGTGGTTTGCACCGTTGTTCGCTGCCAGCTTATACTCGACACCATCCAGCACAAACTTCGCCCCGCCGATCCGGTTCGCATAACGCCCGACCGTCGAGCCGAAATAGGGGTGGTCCGCAAGATACCCATCAATCTTATCGAAGCCGAGCGTAATGTCGCCCAATTTCCCGTCCTTATCCGGCACCTCCAGCGAAACGAGCGTCGCCCCGTAGTTCGTTATCTTCGCCCTAATTCCGTTCGCGTTAGTCAGAGTATATAGATCGACTTCTTCACCATCCTGCGTCTGCCCAAAGGACTGCTTTGTTATACTCATCGCTTTCTCCTTGACTACCGGCCCCGCCGGAGCTGGCTCCTTCTTCTTACAGCCGAACATACAGACCGCCACCAAAACCATACTGACCCAGATTTCTCTTTTCATTTTCGTACTCTCCATTCAAAAATTCATGCTCCTACGCCTTGCAACCGTGCCGGAAATATACCTCGACGCCAGGGGAATGTCAAAGACTTTATTTACACATCATCGCGAGGAGTGCGTGGTATGGGCGATGTGGTAATTCCCTGCTGCTAATTGTTGTTCGTGTTCTTGTTCTTGAGCGATGTCGAAGGGATACGCTTTGTCCTTTGAAGATTCAATTCATCCCTTCCTATAGTATCAACCCATCAGTCGTCAACGCAAAATTCTCAGTTGATCGTACGCACCGACTGGTCTATTGAAAGCTTAGAAAGTCATGCTCTGACGTCCTCGATCTTTTGCTCTGCATCTTACCACCCCACCTTTCGTCGTCCGTCCTCGGTCTTCTGTCCCGCCTCAGATTGACGCATCAACTAATCCACTCACTTACCAATCACCGTTCCAGAAGCATCGAACATCGCGTCGTACCAACTTGGATTTGATGGACCTCATTTTCGTTGCGAATTTCATTGCATTATGCAGCAAGTACAGATAACCTAAGCGCGAAATCTTCGCGTTTGTCAGTTGTGTCGGGCAGGCTGGCTATTGGCCCTGCGCTGAGCAGATGACATGCCATAAATTGATAAATGACAGTATGTTAAGTCTGTGAAAGGAGATGAGAGAATGGAATCGAACCGCAGTTTAAGCGAGTGTTTGCTGAGCAAGAATTGGTGTTTGGTCGGTGCCTGCATAGCTGTGTGTATTGGCTCGTCGCTATGGGCCGGGTGGAAGCCCGCGGATGGTCCCCTAATGACAAGATGGGCGAAAGAGGTAGTGCCAGATAATGCCCATCTGGAATATCCACGCCCACAGATGGTCCGAGAGGAATGGCTAAGCCTAAATGGGCTATGGGATTACGCAATTGAGGCCAAGGATGAGCCAAAACCGGCGGGGTTCGATGGGCAGATACTTGTGCCATTTCCGGCTGAGTCTGCCTTGTCGGGGGTGATGAAAGCGGTTGGCGAAGATAATCGGTTGTGGTATAGCCGGAAATTTGAAATCCCGCGCAGGTGGGGCAACAGCCGTGTTTTACTGCACTTCGAGGCGGTTGACTGGGACACGACGGTTTGGGTCAATGACAAGGAGGTTGGTACGCATCGTGGCGGATATGACCCGTTCACCCTCGATATTACCGACGCGCTGAAAGAGTCTGGGCCGCAGGAAATCGTCCTGTCCGTCTGGGACCCGACGGATAAAGGCTATCAACCGCGCGGCAAGCAGGTAAGAAAGCCACACGGCATTTGGTACACAGCGGTGACCGGCATCTGGCGAACGGTATGGCTGGAGCCGGTGCCCAAGGCGTGTATCAAATCACTTAAGATCGTTCCGGATATCTACGCTGAAGAGGTGCGCGTGACTGCTGCCTGCTCGGGTATGCCGAGCGGCTATACTATCGAAGTTGAAGCGAAGGATGGCTTGTTCAGCAAGGCTAAGGGCAAAGGCAAGGTCGGGCAAGAAATTACTCTTGCCATCAAGAAGCCCAAAACCTGGTCGCCTGATTCTCCATTTCTGTATGACCTGAAAGTGACACTCAATGACGGGCAAGGCAAAAAGGTTGACGTCGTAAGCAGCTATTTCGGTATGCGCAAGATCGAGGTGCGCAAAGACGAGCATGGGATTAACCGGTTGTTCCTCAATAACAAGTCTTTGTTTCAATATGGTCCATTGGACCAGGGCTGGTGGCCTGATGGGCTGTACGCTGCGCCGACTGATGCGGCTCTGCGGTATGATATCGAGGTATTGAAACGGCTCGGCTGTAACATGATGCGCAAACACGTTAAGGTGGAACCGCGCCGCTTCTATTACTGGTGTGACAAGCTGGGATTGATGGTCTGGCAGGATATGCCCAACGGTGACAGGCACATTGGCGGCAGGGACTCGGATCTTGAGCGTAGCAACGAGTCTGCAAAACAGTTTGAGCTGGAGCTGACGCGTGTAATCGATGCCTTGCGGAACCATCCCTCGATTATTATGTGGGTTCCCTTCAATGAGGGCTGGGGGCAATATGATACGGCACGGATCGTTGATTTGATTAAGGAACATGACCCGACGCGGCTGGTGGATAATGCCAGCGGCTGGTCAGATCGTCAGGTCGGTGACGTGCACGATATTCACAGTTATCCTGGCCCGGCTGCACCGCCTGTGGAGGAGACACGTGCGGCGGTGCTTGGAGAATTTGGTGGGTTGGGCCTGCCGATAAGAGGCCATACGTGGCAGGACGAGAAGAACTGGGGGTACCGCACGTATAAAACTCGTGAAGAGCTGACGGATGCGTACGTAGCTCTTTTGGATAATTTACGTTCATTGATAGGTGGTGGCCTATCGGCGGCGGTCTACACCCAGACAACCGACGTCGAGATCGAGGTCAACGGCTTAATGACATACGATAGGGCCTTGATAAAGATGGATGCTGACAGAGCTGGGGCAGCTAATCGGCGATTGTATTTGCCGCCACCTATTATCAAGACGGTCGTGGCAACCTCGCAAAGCAAAGGACAGCAGTGGCGATACACGACAAGTAAGCCATCCGACGGCTGGGAGCTGGAGGATTTCGATGATTCGGCGTGGAGCAAGGGCGCAGGCGGGTTCGGCACCAAAGGCACGCCCGGCTCGGTTGTGCGAACGGAGTGGAAGGGCTCAGATATTTGGCTTCGTCGGGAATTTGAGTTGCAAGATACCGAGCTGAATCGGCCTTATCTTATGATCCACCACGATGAGGATGCTGAGGTTTATATCAATGGGCGGCTCCTTGCGAAGCTGGAGGGCTATACGACCAGCTATGTCCGGGTAGCTCTTGATAAGGAGGGCCGGGCGGCACTTAGAAAGGGCTCTAATTGTATGGCCGTACATTGCCATCAAACCGGGGGTGGCCAATACATAGATGTAGGTATAGTCGATGTGATTGAACAATCGGAAAAGTAAGTGCTGCTGTCGATATGCGGAAGTTCCGCCTTTTCGGGATTAGGGGTAGTGGGTAAAATAGCCCTGTGAACTCCGACAACAGTGTTGAGAATTTAGTTTAGTTGGTGACAAGAGCAAGATTAGCATGGAAGCCACAGAATCCTGCTTGGAGATTGGTCGGTTAGCGAGAGATGCTCTGTACGATAGGTTTCGTTCCCGACTTGTGACAAATCCGGATCTGGATCGGACTTTAGTAAGCTTTCAGGCAAACCGTGATCTGCCATTCTATAGGTGGCTCAAATACAAAGAGGCGTTCTCAGCGGAGTTTGTCAGGTATGCCATAAGAGAGCTGAGCGGGTCTACCGGAGTTATGCTTGATCCCTTCGCAGGGATTGGCACGGCATTGTTTGCAGCAAGGAGATTGGGTTGGGACACGATCGGGATTGAGGTATTGCCTGTAGGCTTTTTTGCAATAGAGGCTCGCCTTGCTGCTGAGAGTATAGGAGCAAAGAAGTTCAAGAGAGAATTGGACAGGGTTGATCACATAAAGTGGGAGAGCTACTGGGATCCTAAATTTAAGCTGGCTCATGTCCCGATCACCGAGCGGGCTTTTCCGCCGAGAATCGAAAGGTCAATCGCAGGCTACCGGGCGTACTGTCACCGAATCAAAGATGGGAATTTGAGAAAACTGTTTGAGTTAGCTTGTTTGTCTGTTCTGGAGGCTGTCAGCTACACTCGGAAGGACGGGCAATACCTGAGATGGGACCATCGAGCAGGGAAAAGTCGGACAAGATCGAATTTCGATAAGGGTGAAATCGTTAGTTTTGACTCAGCGATAAGGAGGAAGCTTTTCGAAATATATGCAGACTTATCTAGTGACGATGGGACCCAGTATGGATTATTTAAGCCGGTTGTTGAGGAAAGGCAAATTGGAAGCGTGGACTTACGACGGGGATCATGTCTTGACATACTACCTACGATTGAGGAAAGCTCCGTTGACTTAGTGGTTACCTCACCACCCTACTGCAATCGGTACGACTACACTCGGACGTATGCTCTTGAACTGGCATACCTTGGCACAAGTGCTGACGAGATAAAAGCATTGCGTCAGCAGATGCTTTCGTGCACTGTCGAGAACAAAGCAAAGGTAGCGCAATTGAGGGCCTTGTACCAACGCTGCGGACAAAATGCCGTTTTTGACAGGGTTGTACGTGTTTTCGAGCGACAGAGGGCTATCCGGGAGGTGCTTAATATCCTTCGGGAATTTGGGGCATCTGGCAAATTGAATAATGCCAATATACCCAATATGGTAGAGAACTATTTTTTGGAAATGGCTTTTGTTGTTTACGAATTGGGACGGATACTACGGCGGGGCGGCAAGATTGTAATGGTCAACGATAACGTGCGATATACTGGTGAAGAAATCCCCGTTGACCTGATCTTGTCTGATTTTGCAGAAAGCTCTGGTATGCAGACGCAATGTATATGGACGCTTGCCAGAGGTAAGGGCAACAGCAGTCAACAGATGGGAGTCCATGGCAGAAGTGAGTTGCGCAAGTGCGTTTACGTTTGGCAAAAAACGCGAGGATGCACAGAATAGAATCTGATGGGAAAGAGAGCGCATAGAGAAGGAGTTGACAAGACTCTCGTTGCAGCTCTGACGAAGGCTTACATTGCACGTGCGAAGCTTTTCCACCGAGGAGTGAGAGCATCAAAGATCGATTTGCTGACTACCGAAATTGACAGCGTGCGTGTGTCATGTCTGGATTGGGGCATCAAGAACTTGGGCATTTCTGAAACTGCGCTGGAGCGCGTCCGCAAGGCAGGTGGCTCTCCTCACCAAGTATTCGCACATCCGGATGTGATCAAGAAGCGGCCGCATCTGATCGCTTATTATCGCAATGTAGTTACCATTTCAAAAAAAGGTATCGGGCAGATTCTTTTCTCGACGGAGGGATACGAGTCAAAGAGAAAGACCAAGATAAGCGATGGCGACGCTGTGAAGGTATGCCAGACCTTAAATCGGATATTGAGTGGCGTGATAGAGGAACTGCCGGACTACACTGTGGAGTTGAGTAGACAGGCTATCTTGGCGGAAATCGGCACTGAACTGCAAGGGACCTGGGCAAACACAATAGGTCAGGGCGCGGTAAGGGCAGTTAAGAAGGTTTTAGGTGAGTACATCAACAGAGAGAATATTGGCGGAGAGGCGGAAGGAGGGAATTTCGAATTGGAGAATGGGTGGCGCATCGTTTTTGGAACCGAACCGGATGTCGCGTTCTTTGACAGTGAAGGGATAAAGCAGATTGCCATTGAGATAAAAGGCAGCTTGGATGTTGCCGGAGCGCAGACGCGATATGGAGAAGCCAAGAAATCCTTCGCAAAGCAATTAAGCGAAAATCCGCGTTGTCACACCGTGTACCTGGCAAGTTGTTATACTGATGCGGTGATTGAGCAAATCAAGCAAGATGGACAAGTCAGAGAATGGTTCAATCTGACTTCCATTCTATATGATCTTGGCGAACGAGAACGCTTTCTTGATAGAATATTCCATGTGGTAAAGACGCCGACGTAGCATAAAACCCGAGGAACCGGGGCGGGCCTCGCTATCTGTATTTATGGCTATATCGGGGTCCAGCATGCGTCTGGAAAAGAGAAACATGAACCGAAGGGAGTTTGTCAAGCTGGTGGTTGGTGGGGTGGGGTCGGTAGTGGTGTCACAGTGGGGGCTTTCTCTGGAGAAGGTCAGCGGCAGGTCAAATCCTACGGTGGGGCAGCCGAATATTATTTTGATTATGGCGGATGATCTGGGGTACGGTGACGTTGGCTGCTACGGTAGCGAGACGATAGAGACGCCGAATATTGATGCACTGGCAGAAGGGGGTATGAAGTTTACGGATTATCACGCTAATGGGCCAGTGTGCAGTCCGACGCGAGCCGCGTTATTGACGGGAAGGTATCAGCAGAGATGCGGCGTGGAAGAGGTCATCTACGCCAAGGGGCCATCGCGACAGACAGGGATGGCGCTGAAAGAAGCGACATTTGCGGAGGTGCTAAAGAATCACGGCTATGTCACGGGCATCTTCGGTAAGTGGCATTTGGGTTACAACGTTGAATTCAATCCGACCAAGCAAGGATTTGATGAATTCCGCGGGTATGTGAGCGGGAATGTTGATTATCATACGCATACAGATGGAGCTGGCATTGAGGATTGGTGGAAAAACAGCGAGAAGGTGCCTGAAGAGGGCTATGTTAGTGACCTTATCACGAAGCACGCGATAGATTTCATTGAGCGGCATAAGGATGAGCCTTTCTGTTTGTATCTTCCGCACGAGGCGCCGCATTCTCCGTACCAGGGCAGAGGCGATCCGCCTGAACGTCTTAGTGGCGGGCGGAAGGGAAAAAAGGCGAAAGGCAAAGAGATTGCGCGGGCGTATAAGGAAATGGTCGAGGTGATGGATGAGGGGGTCGGGCGGATAGTGCAGACAGTCAAGCGGCTGGGGCTTGAGCGTAAGACCTTTATCTTTTTCTGCTCAGATAATGGTGCTAATAAGAACGGCTCCAACGGGCCGTTGGCTGGGTATAAGGGTAGTCTGTGGGAAGGGGGGCATCGCGTTCCGGCTATTGCTTATTGGCCGGGCAAGATAAGAGCCAAGACGGTCACTGACGAGACGGTTCTTGGGATGGATATATTTGCCACAATGGTTTCAACCTCTGGGGCGAAGGTGCCGGAAGGGCTGAAGCTTGACGGCGTTGATTTATTGGCGACGCTGACGGAAGGCAAGAAGCTGCCGAGGCGGACGCTTTTCTGGCGTTACAGAAAGCAAAGGGCGGCCCGCAGAGGGCCGTGGAAGCTGCTCGTCCAGGATGGGAAGGTGAGGCTCTATAATCTCGATGAAGACCTCGGCGAGAAAAATGACCTTGCAGATAGCAGGCAGGGTATTGTGGAGGCACTACAGGGTGAGCTGACGCGGTGGGAGGGCGCTGGCATTGATAATTGATTACTGATGATTGATTATTACGCCGAAGTCAGCCTGGACCATCGCATTCTTGGCCGCGATGCATCTGTTATTGATCTGTTCGGAATTGATGAGATTATTGTAAAGACGAGGGAGGACAAATAGACTCTTTTCTTAGGCTTGGGTGGACTATTGAGCTCGGGTGGGCTGGTGGAGGTTGACAGTGGCCGCTGCACAGATATGATATGGGTCGTTGTCGAACGTCTTTTTGCCAATGCCGAGATGTGTGTCGCTGCATGCAGATAGGATTCATTCTTGCTGAGAAATTGAACGGCTTTTGAGAAGTAAGGGGATACGTAAATGGCGCTACTCTTAGGCTACGACGTAGGAAGCTCATCCATAAAGGCGACGTTGATGGAAGCAGAGACGGGTGAAGTGCTGGCGACGGCGACTTCGCCCGAGAAAGAGCTGGAGATTGTAGCAAGGGAGTTGGGCTGGGCTGAGCAGGAGCCTAACATCTGGTGGGAACACGTAACAGAGGCAACCCGACAGGTTGCCGCTAAAATACGAAATGCGAAATGCGAAATACGAAACGTGGAGGCGATTGGGATTTCCTATCAGATGCATGGGCTGGTTGTGGTGGATAAAAATAAAGAGGTGCTGAGGCCTTCAATAATCTGGTGCGATAGTAGAGCGGTGCAAATCGGCGAGAAAGCCGCAGAAGACATCGGAAAAGAAAAGTGCCTTAAAAGATTGTTTAATCTGCCAGGTAATTTCACCGCCTCGAAACTAAAGTGGGTTATGCAGAACGAGCCGGAGGTCTATTCCGAAATCTATAAGATGATGCTGCCCGGCGATTATGTCGCTATGAGGATGACCGGCGAGATCAAGACGACCCCCTCGGGTTTATCGGAAGGGATAATGTGGGACTTTGAGAGCGATGAATTAGCTGAATTTGTGCTGGCGAATTATGGTGCGTCTGCCCAGTTGATTGCGGAGACGGTTCCGACGTTTTCGGTCCAGGGCACGTTGACGAAAGAGTCGGCGAAGGAGCTTGGACTTGCGGCTGGGACAGAAGTGAGCTACCGAGCCGGCGACCAGCCAAACAATGCTTTGTCCCTCAATGTGCTTGAGCCTGGCGACGTTGCCGTCACTGCGGGCACTTCGGGCGTAGTGTATGGAATTAGTGACAAGAAGAATTATGATCAAAAATCAAGGGTCAACATATTCGTGCATGTGAATCATGCAAAGCAAAATCCGCGCTATGGTGTGCTGCTGTGCCTTAACGGAACCGGGATTTTGAATAGCTGGCTAAAGCACAATTTTGTCGCGGGAGAGGGTCTTGATTACGAGCAGATGAATAGACTGGCGGCGGAGGTTCCGATCGGCTCGGATGGGCTGGTGATACTTCCTTACGGTAACGGGGCTGAAAGGACGTTGGAGAATAGAAATATTGGTGCATCGGTTCACGGATGGAATTTTAACGTGCACAAGAGAGAGCATTTCTTGAGGGCCGCTCAGGAGGGAATCGTATTTGCGCTTAATTACGGGCTTGGGATAATGCGTGACATGGGAATCGAGCTGAGGACCGTGCGGGCGGGACACGCCAATATGTTCCTGAGTCCATTATTCGCGGAGGCCTTTGCGACTCTAACGGGAGCAACCGTAGAACTTTACAACACGGACGGCTCACAGGGTGCCGCAAGGGGAGCTGGTATTGGTGCAGGTATTTACAAAGGTCCGGAGGATGCCTTTGTTGGTTTGAGACCTGTTAAGACAATCGAGCCGAATGAGAAGTTGACGGCGGCATATCAAGGAGCTTACGAGAGATGGGAGAGTGTTTTGAAAAGGGAATTGTGAACTGGCTCTCACGAGAAAGGCTAAGCCGACAGTCGGAGACACCAGATCGGTTGAGCAAGGGAGGTCGTCAGTGGGCACGTCTGTTCGTCTGCCACAATGTCTTCTCAAGGATCAATTATAATAAGACGCGCGGAACTCACATTATGTTCCGGTATGGTTATTATTATCGCGCTGCTGGCGGCAATATCGATGTGAACGCAGCAGGAACTGAGAAAACAAGCCAAAAACCTTGTATATTGATGGCGGCCAAAGTAACGCGGACGCGACCACAAACGCGTTGCGGAGGCGCCCGCGAAGACAAATAGCCCATTTAACTTGATAATTCGCTGCGGCTTTGCCACAGCGTGGAAAAGACGTATTTTTCGTTATCTGAGTTTTAGCTCTGCGACCTTCTGGTCACCGTTCTTCGTTGAATTCTACCGTACACCGCCTTTGACGCCAAATACAAAGGCGTGTGCACGAAAAAAAATCTTAAAAATTATTTATGGTTGCTCATGCTTATTTTTCGGCCAATAGGTGGGTTTGTCATCAACTATTGTAACCCAGCCCTTTGGCATTTGAGTGCTATTTTCTCCACTTCCACCTCGCTATAAGCCGAAAAAACCTATGTCCGTAATGCATACGCGGAAGGATGCACAATGTTCTGGTGAATCTGGAAGGTCTTGACATTAGGTGAACTTTTTTGTACAATATTGCGTATAATAACAGGGAAACGGTAGGGCTGCGCAGTGTTTAAGGCGGGATCGTGATGAAAAACAAGGAGAAGGTGTGGCGAAAGGTTTACTATTGTGCAGGGATGTAATTTGCTACCAGGGAGCTCACTAAAAAGTTGGTACGGATGTGGCGTTGAGGGGCAGCAGTTAAGTGTGTGTAGACGCCCGCGAAGGCAAATAGTGGACTATTAGTCTTGTTCCATCAGAGGCGTTCTTTTGCACCTCCGACTGGCTGCCCCTTTGTAGCCCAAGTAGTCGCAAGCAACTAAAGGAGGTGTTCTATGTTGACACTATCATTTAAGGTCCCGCAAGATAAGGACCTGCCACAAGGACATACAATGGTGTCGTCCCCCGTGACCTTAGTTGTGCGCAATCGTCTGATCTTCGACCTTGAGGACCAAGGTAATAGGGTAAAACTAACCATTAGGCGAAGTGAAAGCAAAGAGTCCCGGAGACGCTCCGGCGGTTAAGTTGGGATCGCGCAGCCCTTTCTTGTAACCCTTAGGAAGCGACACCTCCACTCGTTATGATTCTAAGCCGTACCATCAGTATACTACTTGGATGTTCTTGCTCTTCCAGTTACTTCGTTGTGCGATGCGGATTTCCTTTCAGGACCTCTTTATTTTTGCAGGTCTATCCAGGGAAATACCTTCGTTGGCGCGAGGATTTCAGCCCTGCAGGTTGGAGTGTCCAGCGCGCTGATGATGGAACTGGGGGGTGTTGGCAAGTCGCGTTAAGTAGGTATGACATGGTCACGCCCTGCTGGTAGTAGCAAGCGCGGAGTTTCATGCGCTCAGTATGAGCTATTTTCCAGGCGGGTTAGTGAGAGCGATCTTTCCATGAATTTCGCTGTGGGCAACCGAGCTGGGTGATGGTATAATCCGAGGATCGGCGGTGTCTGGATTCTGCAACAAGTCCAGAACGACCGCCGCAGAGTAGGTCATTCGCTGTCACTTAGGACGGCGGCGGTAGGCTTAGCGAAATGGACTCGTCAAGAAAAAGGTGGAAAGGAGTAAGCAAAATGGCGGCTGAGAAATCTTTACATAGTATATGCAGGTGGACGTTTAATGCTGGCAAGGGTGGATTTGTGCCGGGGGATATGCGGCCTGAATGGGGTGGAGATTTCGGGACGCCGGAGATGATAAAGCTGGTGGCGGATAAGGTCAAGCCACGATTGCCGGACGATATCGTGCTTGGGATCGAAATGCACTACGATGCGGAGGTGGATGACAAGAACGCAGCGGCGGTGGCTGATGCGCTGGCGGATTCGGGATTGTACTTGGCGATGATTACGCCGGGTGCGCACTGTCACTTTGCGTACGGCGGGGTTGCGTCACTGGATGCGAAGGAGAGAAAGGCCGCTGAGGACTTGGGGACACGGACGGTTGACCTGGCATACGGGACTTTGAAGAAGGCGTGGCATCCGGATGCGGACAAGGCGCCGGCGCTTATAATCTGGAACGGGTCGTTCGGCTACGATATTGCCACTATTGGCATCAGACAAATGTATCAGAATCTCAAAGAGAGCATTGCGGGGCTCTGTAAATATGAGAAGAAAAAAGGTGGCGGTCTCTACATAGGTTTTGAGCCAAAGCCGAACGAGGGACATCCGGCGATGCTGATACCGACAGTTGCAAGTGCGCTATTGTTCTGGAGGAGGATTGAGGATGAATTCGGCGTATCGAGAGACAAGAAAGGTGTGAATAAGGAGTTTGGTCACTCGGAGATGATTGGCCTTGACCATGTGTACGACACGGTGGAAGAATTAGATAACGATGCTATGGTGCACATGCACCTGAACAGCCAGGGATATAATGATGGCATCATTCTCGGCGGGCCCGGCAAGTATGACATAGACCATGGGGCCAGGGTGAACGGTATGAACGTTGCGATTGCGGGTCTTATCCAGGAGGCTGGCTACGCGCGGTGGAAGGGCCACGATATGCAAACGCGGGCGTACGATAACGCCGAGCAGGGAATCGACCGAGTCGTGCGCAGCGTGTTGAGCTGGGAGGCGTGTGAGAAGGCGGCGAAGGAGCTGGATACAACAGCGCTAATGGATGTGCTCGGTAAGCGAGAGACTGCCAAGGCTGAAGATATGATGAGAGGAGCGGTCGTAAAAGCCCAGCATTATTTCGATGAGATGTACAAATAAGAGCCGGTGACCTTCACCGTTCCCAAACAGATTTCCGATCTGGCGTAGGCCATGGTTCGAGGGCCAACCCAACGCTCCTTCACGAACGCAGAGTATGACGATTCCAGGAGGATGTGGTCATCAGGGGCTGTGGTCTTCAAGCCAGTGGAAGGCCATAAGCTCGAAATCTCTATAGTCGACCGCGCAATCACCGTTTATGTCGCCCGCAACAACTATCTCACACACGGGCTCACCGAAGTAGGATTTGCTTGCTTCGGCTGTGCCGCCGTAGGCTCCCATGTTGATAATACCGGCATTAGGAAATGGCTCAGGTCCGATAGGAGACATAGGGTCACCAGCATCAATGCAGGGACTCGTTACATCATCTTTCACCCAGCTACCGCTGTTAGGGTCATATCTACCTGCCTGGGATTTCAGATGAAAGTAGGCGTCTTGGGCACTGACAAACTGTGGGTCGATATCGATATTGCTGTCCTGCCAGAACATTTTGGCGCCTTCGCCTATATGGACGGCGTTCCAACTGCCCTGCACATCGGAGAAATAGACGTAGATGTCGGCTCCATAGTGTGGGTCGGAAAAGGAAAGTTGACTGCCGGTCTGGGCCTGGTTGCCCCAGAGTATGCAGTTGGCTATCACTACGTCCGATTCAATTGACCCTGCAATCCCCCCGCCGGATGCAGCCACATTTGAACTGATTGTGCAGTTTGTGAGCGTTGCGTTGTTCCAGCCATTGTAAATACCTCCCCCGGCTTCTTCGGCCGTGTTACCCGCGATGACGACGTTTACCGCAGTCATGCCCTCCGTGACCATCGCACCACCCCACAGTGAAGCATGGTTGTGAAGAAAGAGACTATCAGCCAGTTCCAAAGTGCCTTCGCTGCTGAGGCCACCGCCGCGATCAGCCGCGTTATCGATGAACGTACAACCTCTGACGGTAAGTGTGCTGCCGGATGAGTATATCCCACCGCCATATATTGAGGCTGAGTTTGCGCGAAACGTACAGTTGACGACCACGATATTGCTAAACCTGGCGTACAACCCGGCGCCACTGGCGTTAGGATAATCGGCCCATGAGCCGTCGGCGTGGCCTGCAGTGATGGTCAAGCCGTCCACAACGACATTGCCAAGATTCCCTGCCGTTGCGATGTGAATACTGTTCTCGGCGCGGCTGGGCGCGTGCGGCAAGTCGCAGGGGTCGTTGACATCGGTGTCATTGCCAGCGAGGTCGCCGGAGAGGATGGTTTCATATAACGCAATATTACGAGCGTTCGGATCTGGTTCACCAAAGCCGGCGTACCCTCCTATTAGACTAACCCTATTGATAAGCTGGAATGTCGCTTGTCTATCGCCTGTCCCATCCGGCACAACCGAATTACTGTCAGGTGTATAAACTCCCTGTGCCACTCGTATTTCTACCGGCTTTTCAGCAAGATTAGCATCGGCCAGGGCGTCCTGAAGAAAGTTGTAAGCATCAGCCCAGCTTGAGCCGTCGTTAGCGCCGGCAGCATCGGCGTCAACGCAGATGGTTTTTCCGGCAGTGTTGACAGCTATTGTGATTATCTCGGAGTCTGTGATTTGGCCGTCACTTGCGATGAAAGTCACCTGGTGACTGCCCACCTGGCTGTTCTCAGGCGTCCAGCTGAAGGTCTGGCTGGCAAACGTTGCACCACTGGGCAGACCCTCCGCTGAGTAGCCTATTGTATCACCATCC
>Ga0209427_10000203_pt1 | contig 59210 bp, 59 predicted proteins | sample DeeMarSWOR136_30_FD_187465 | JGI IMG/M metagenome (GOLD analysis project Ga0209427, IMG submission 187465) | Marine sediment microbial communities from White Oak River estuary, North Carolina - WOR-1-36_30 (SPAdes) (version 2) | ecosystem: Environmental > Aquatic > Marine > Intertidal zone >...
CAAATCATGGCAGCCATATTTGAGGTCCACAAGGAACTTGGGCCAGGATTTCTTGAGTCCGTGTATAAGAAGGCATTAGTGCTTGAACTGACAAACAGAGGAATGAAAGTCGGGGCAGAAAAGATCTTCGACTTGGCGTACAAAGGAAAGAAAGTTGGAACTCATCGCCTTGATCTTGTCGTTGAGGATAAAATTGTACTGGAATTGAAGACGGTTGAAAGGTTTGCACCTCATCACACAGCCCAACTGTTGTCGTACCTCAAGGCTAGTGGTTATCGACTAGGCATATTGGTCAATTTTTAAAGAGCCAAAGTTGAATCTCGGCGAGTGGTGATGGGCTGAAAGCGGTGTTATTCGTGTAATTCGATGCCATTCGCATTATTATGATTCGTGTGATTCGAAAAAAATGAAGCGAGAGGATTTCAAACATTCTGAATGTCTGACGAGGGGGAATCCTTTCGGGAAACCTGACCTCAATCGGGTAAGGGTGGGAGAACGCCTCTTTATGGTCAAGGATGTGAGGAGAAAACATCCTTTGTTTCGCTGGACGCTCGGGCTGTGGTTGATTCAAAAAGAATGGAAGATTTACTCTCGGTTGAACGGGATCGAGGGCATTCCAAGGGCTGTAGAGAGGATCGACCGTTTTGGGTTTGCGATTGAATATGTTCCGGGAAGGCCTATCCGAAGGGGAGAGGGGATTCCCCCTTCTGTTTTTTCCGACCTCGAGAGAGTGCTCCAAGAAGTCCATTCAAGGGGAGTGGTGCACCTCGATTTGCGCCATAAAGGGAATATTCTCATTTCTGAAGAAGGAAAGCCCTATATCATTGACTTCAACAGCAGTTTTTCCTTTGGAGAAAAAGGGTTTTTCCGCCGGTTTCTCTTCCCTGCCCTGAGGTGGGTGGATTATGGAGGGCTCTTGAAGCTAAAAGAGAGGGTTTTTCCGCTCCTGATGACCCCTGAAGAAGTCTCTTTTCTAAAGCGATATAATAAACTACGGAAGCTCTGGATCTTCAATTAAAAAATGGATTGATGGAATGTTGGAGTGATGGAGTAATGGGAAAGAAAGTAAGAGATTCAAAGATTTCTTATTCCAGTACTCCAATGCTCCAGTACTCCAATACTGCAGTTTTCCAGTACTCCAGCATTAGTCTTTGACGGCCTTCTGGAACAGGTCCTTCTGTTTGATGGCCATTTCGCGTGCTCCCCTCTTTGTCCCCTCATGTTCATATCCAATCAAATGAAGAATCCCATGGACCATTAAGAGGATGATCATTTGCATCGGAGTGAGACCGAACCGGCTGGATTGGCGCTGAGCGGTTTCCACGGAAATGACCAGGTCCCCCAGAAGGTGGGGATGGAGCATAGGGTATTCTCCCTTTCTCATTGGGAAAGCAAGGACATTGGTGGGTTTATCTCGTTGAAGATAACGACGATTCAGTTCCTGAATCTGGGCATCATTAACCAGCAAGATGCTCAGTTCAGCATCATGAAGTCCCAAGTTTGCCAATATCCTTTGGCCCGCTCTTCTTATCTTTCTTGGGTTTGAAGGGATATGTTTTTGCTGATTTCGAATCCAGATCTTCATTGCTCTTCTTGGGAGATTCAGAAGTTGAGGCAGAGGGATAGTCGATTCTCTGATGAAAAATGGCTGTCAAGATTCGGCTGAAGCTCTCCTCAATTTTCTGAAGGTCTTTGAGAGTGAGTTCGCACTCCTCCAGTTGCCCATCTAAGAAGATACTATTGATAATCCTCTGAACCAGACCTCGAATTCTGGAGGGAGTGGGTTCGGAGAGCGTGCGGGAGGCTGCTTCCACAGCATCCGCCAGCATGACAATCCCTGCCTCTTTGGTCTGAGGCTTCGGGCCAGGATAGCGGAAATCCTCCTCATTGAGGGAATCCATCTCTGGGTTCTCCTTCTCCTTCGCCTTTTGATAGAAGTAAGAGATCAAACTCGTTCCATGGTGCTGCTGGATAATGTGACCCACCCGCTGGCCTAAATGATTCTCACGGGCTAATTCTAATCCATCCTTCACATGGGAGACCAGGATCAGGCTGGACATCCTCGGTGTGAGATGGTCATGTTTACTTTCATCCCCCCCGGCATTTTCAATGAAATAGAGAGGCTTCTTTAATTTTCCAATGTCATGGTAATATGCGCTGACTCTGGTCAATAAGGGATTGGCCGCAATCGATTTGGATGCAGCCTCAGCCAAACTCCCCACGATGATACTGTGGTGATAGGTGCCCGGAGCCTGAAGCACAAGGTCTTTTAGAAGAGGTTGATCCATATTGGCCAATTCAAGGAGCTTGATATCCGTGGTAAAACCGAAGAAACTTTCGATGATGGGAACGATCCCTAAAACTAGAATAGAGGTTAAGGCGCCGCCAATAAATCCCATGATCAGGTCTGAAAAGAGTTCGAGCTTGAAAGGATTTCCGGAAATCAAGTGGTAAGAAAGGATCGTCAAAAGATTGATTCCTCCGACCATGAGTCCCGCCTTGACAAGAATACTCCTCTGCTCACACCGCGCCACCTTGTGGGCTCCGATGACACTCCCGATAAGTGCAAAGATAAAATAAAGGATTTGATTGTCCATGAGGAGGGCTGAAAAGAAGCTGCTGAGGATGGCAAAAATGATGGCCACCTCTGAATTGATGACAATTCTTATGACCATGGCCCCTGTGGCAATGGGGAAGAGATAGGAATAGGAGGAGGACGGGATGCCAAGAAGTTCTCCTCCCAGGGCGTCGGCAATTAACTGAAAGAGTTTCAAAAAAGCGATCGTCCCGACCAGGGTGGAAGAGAAGAGAAAAAAGTCCTTCTGCTGGGAAAGGGTGAATTTGCGGATATTCATAGAAGAGAACTGATAAAGGCTGGCGAGAATGAGGAAGGCCAACAGACCGAGACCGAAAAGAATAGAAGGGATGTGGCGTCGCTCCTGTCCCTTCTTTAAAGCCTTGAGTTTGACGAGGTGATCCTCTTGAATTCGCTCCCCTGTCCTTAAAATCATCTCTCCCTTTTTGATCTGGAAGTAGACGGGGGCCACCTTTTCTTTTGCTTTTGTTTTTCGCTCTTCCGTTTCGATTTTATTAAAGGTGAGATTCGGCCTCAAAAAGTTCTCAGCTATTTTTAGGACGATAGGCTGCAACTCCACTCCTGGAGGGGGTGAGAGGAGTTCGACCTGGGACCGAAGTTTCGTTTTCGCTTCTTTAAAATCGAAAAATGTCGAGGGAGGAAATTGATTTCTCTCTTGACGGGTTTGGATGTTTCGGAGGGTGATGCCTTTGGCAGCGTCCGGATCAAGGAGCTCTCTATCGTTCACCACCCCTTTGTTTAAAATGGGGGCGAGCAGCTTCACCGCGGACTCTCCGATACTGGGATTGAATCGTTTCCTCTCCAAAACTTGCCATTCCTTCTGGGAGAGCGGGATGCGGAGCCCATTCTCCCATTCCTTTCTCCTTGGCTCATTTTGCCCCGACCCTTTTTCACCCTTTCGGAAGGAGGTGGACAAGGATTGAAAGGTGGACCGGATTCGGGTCTCCGCCTCCGTGAGCACTGCCGGATCGAAGTCATAGACGGAGAGAACGGACTTTACGGCTTCGACCCGTTTCTCCTGGGTCGATTTTTCATCCTCCACCAGAAGGTCTTGGGAGGATTTGATCTCTTTGGTCGCAATATCTCCCACTTCGTAATCCTTGATGGGGAGTTGGAGGGAAGGGGAGAGGATCAGCGCGAGAAGGAGCGCGGTCACAATCCCGACCGCCCATTTTTGAAAGGTAGTCGCTTTGATCCGTTCTAACCAAGACCGATCTCTCATCCCATTGGCAGTCTTAAGAAATGGGAGATGAATTAATAATTTCTTTATGAACGGTCTCATAAATGGTAACCTCAACCTGGAACCGAACAAATCAGTGTATCAGGAAATCAGGATGCAGATCATTAGAGAACCAGGATATCAGGAATAGCGAAAATGAAAAAGTTCTTAAACCTGATGCCCTGATATCCTGATACCCGCTACCTGATAGCCTGATCTTCTGATAACCATTTTAGAGTTTATGTTTCTTATGCGTTTCTTTCGTCCTTAGGACGGTGACGCCTTTCCTCGATCCTCTCGTATGCCTTGATGATATCCTGGACGAGAGGATGTCTGACGACATCTTTCTCCGAGAAGTAGACGAATTCAATTCCCTCAATCCCTTTTAGAATTCCCTGAATTTCGATCAGGCCTGATACTTTATTCTCCGGGAGATCAATCTGCGTAATGTCCCCTGTGATAACAGCCTTCGAACTGAAACCCAATCGCGTCAGAAACATCTTCATCTGTTCCGGCCCAGTATTTTGGGCTTCGTCGAGGATGACGAAAGAGTCATTGAGGGTTCTGCCTCTCATGAAGGCTAGTGGGGCTACCTCAATGATGCCTTTTTCCACCAACTTGGAGGCTCGATCAAAATCCATCATATCATGGAGGGCATCGTAAAGGGGTCGAAGGTAAGGGTTGACCTTTTCAGCGATGTCTCCAGGGAGGAATCCCAACTTCTCTCCGGCCTCAACGGCTGGCCGAGTGAGGACAATTCTCTCCACTTCCTGCTTCATAAGAGAGGCTACTGCCATCGCCATGGCGAGGTAGGTCTTCCCCGTTCCGGCTGGACCGATGCTAATGACCAGATCGTATTTCCGGATGGCATCGATATATTGCTTTTGAGCAATGCTTTTCGGCGTGATGACTTTCTTTCTTGCAGAAATATAAATGGCATCGAGGAAGATGTCTTCCAGATTAACCGTTCGGTCATCAGAGATCATCCGAATCGCATAGTCGATATCGGAGGGGTAGAGAGGGTACCCTTTTTTCAGGAGGCCGTAGAGATCATTCAATACGCGGCTAGAAAGATGAACTTCCAGCTCATCCCCTTGAATGGTAAGCGCATTGCCCTTTGCGTTTATTTTTACTCCAACGTGTCTGGCAATGCGTCTCAGATTTTCGCTGTGAGCGCCGAAAAGGGCGTTTGCAGTTTGGAGGTCGTCAAAAACAAGCTTTTCGACGAAACTCCCTTGTTGATCTTTCAAATATTGACCCATTCGGCGGCGCCAAACCTTTGTCTAAGCAGGCATGATAACCAGCGCCGCTTAGAGTTAACCCCTGCCTACCGGCCCCGGTCCCGACCAAGGGCGGGGCAGGCAGGCTGAGTCCTCGACTTGAACTCGTGTCTCTGAAATGTCTTAACCAGTGAATCGAGGAGCCGAAGGGTTAACCTTCACCCCATGGTCACCTACCTGGGACCAGTAGGCCTGCCGATCCCCACCGAAAAGCAGATGAGAAAGATAGGGGAGCCAATGGATATTCTTTTTTTTGAATGATATCATTTTACTCACGACATTGCAATAATCGTTTTCGAAATAATATCCCTTTATGGTCGAAGGGTTTGACGTTTCACTTCCTCAACAATGGCAGGGATAATTTCTCCAGCGGCTCCGCAGATCAGGTAGTCTGATATCTGGTTTGTCAACGGAGTGGGCTCGAGATTGATTTCGATGACCTTTGCTCCCCTTTCCTTAGCCATGATGGGAATGGAAGCCGCCGGATAGACGACGGCGGAGGTCCCGACAACTAGGACCACGTTGCAGGACTTGGACTCCTTTACGGAGGTGACCTGTGCTTCCCAGGGAATGGGTTCTCCGAAAAAAACAACATCAGGTTTCAAAAGAGATGAACAGCGAGGACATCGAGCGGGAAGGTCTTCGAGCGTGAAGGCGCCGCCGTCAACCTTCTGGGAGCATTTCAGGCATGAAAGGGTCCTGTGACTCCCGTGAAATTCAATCACCTTCTTGCTTCCAGCTGCCTGGTGAAGTCCATCCACATTCTGGGTGACAATGGAGGAGAGATGGCCCATTCGTTCCAGCTCCGCTAAGCCCATATGGGCCGGGTTCGGTTTGGCCATCATGATCAATTGGAACATATCCCTTAACATCAGCCAGACTTTTTCAGGGTTTGAATAGAAGGCATGGATATGGGCATACTCCTCCGGATCGTATTTTTGCCAGAGGCCCTGGGCGCCTCTAAAATCTGGAATGCCACTCTCTACAGAGATCCCTGCCCCTGTAAAAGCAATCGTCTTCTCTGAATCTAGAATGTCCTTTGCTGCTCTTTCAATGAGAGGTTGATCCACGGGTTCGCTCCTAACTGTAAGATTCAACATAAGGTTATTAGGCTACCAGGATATCAGGAAGTGGGCACCAGGTCATCAGGATATCGGACCGAATCTCAATTCCTGATTTCCTGATATCCTGATATCCTCCACCCTGGTTCCCTGATTACCTAATCTCCTTGCTTTTTAGCGCCTCTTTATACCCTGGAACAATACCAATTCTTCGTGCGTTGTGGATACTATCAGGAAGGCCAAAGGCTGTCAATGAGTTCATCTAACTGTGAAGTACAATGGTACGAAACTTTTCTATTAAGTGAAGAAAGATGAACTAAGAAACAATTAGGGAAGATGTATCTGGATGAGAAAGCAATCACCATCGGGGAACTTCTGGGCCATCAGGGTGAAGATCTTGGGATCCTCCAAGGGCTCATTCGAGAGAGAAAGGATAGAGGGTTCTTGAAGTTGAAATCAATCTGAAAATCTCCTATGGATTATGGAGGTATGTCTAAAGATAGTGTTTAACGAAAATTATTAGATTGCACAAATCGTCATCGAAAATGCCCAGAATCTCTTATTCATCAATCCCTTAAGTCCAAACGTTTTGACAAACTTCTCCTTTACAAAGGTCTGGTTTTGAGATAATCATTAATCAAAAGAAGGAAATAACATGGATCTGATGGGGGCGATCGAGGAAAGGCGGAGCATACGAAAGTACAAACCCGAATAGGCTGCCAAACCGGGAATGGTTTGACCCATTTGCAATGAGCACCTATCGCCATCTTTATGGTCCCGTTCCTTCCAGACGATTGGGGAGGTCTCTTGGGATTGATCTCGTTCCCCCCAAGGTCTGCACCTACGACTGTATCTACTGTCAGGTCGGGCAAACAACCCAGAAGGTCGTTCAGAGAAGGGAATATATTCCCGCAAAAGAAGTTTTGCAAGAGGTGAGGAGGTTTCTTTCCCAAGGGGAGACCTCCATCGATCATTTCTCACTTTCTGGATCGGGAGAACCAACCCTTCACTCCCGGATCGGTTCAGTTATCCAGGGAATCAAGGAGATGTCTCCGATCCCTGTCGCCGTCCTAACCAATGGATCATTGTTTTATTCAGAAGAGGTGAGGAATGATCTACGCCAAGCCGATGTCATCCTCCCTTCTTTGGATGCGGTCTCCTCAGACGTCTTTAGACGAATCAATCGACCTTACAAGGGCTTGTCGGTGAAGAAGGTGATCAAAGGATTGGCAGCGTTCAGAAAAATCTATCCTGGCCAGATTTGGTTAGAAATCCTTTTTTGCAAGGGCATCAATGATCACCGGGACGAACTTCTCGAAATGAAAAAGGTGGTCGAGCAAATCCAGCCCAATCGCATTCACCTCAATACGGTGATCCGCCCTCCCACGGAACCTTGGGCCGCACCATTGAATTCGCAGGAGATGGAAGCGATTCAGGCCTTTTTTGGAGAGAAGGCCTCGATCATTTCAGAATTCGATCGTCATCCTCTCTCCCTTCCCGGGATGAACGTCAAGGAAGAAATTTATAAAATTCTTCAGCGAAGGCCCCTTTCGCTCATCGATCTCTCTCGGCGGATGGCAATTCCAAAGAAAGAGTTGGAGGCCACCCTCCAACCGATGGTGGAAGAGGGAAAGATCAAAGCCCGAGGCTTCGGGGATTCAGTCTATTATGAGATCTCAAAAGTTCGATGACCCATTAAAGGGAGCATGATATGAAGATCCTTTTATCCATCCTATCCTCATTATTGATTGTGCCATGGATTTCCATGGCCTCTATAGACGGGCAGAAAGGGGAAACCTTGAAAGAGGACCTTCTGGCTGAATCCGTTGAAAAGGGTGAGGGTTCCTCTGAGCAGAAAGATCCTAAATCCACGAAAGCGATCGAAGACTTTGAAAAACAAAAACTGGTTAAATATAAGCGAAATATTGGCAAAAAGTTTCTAGCCGTTAGAACGCCCCGTCCTCCTGAGTTTTATGAATCCCCGGACGATTTAAAGAAAAAGATACCAATTAAGGAAAAAGAAGAAATTCAAATTGTGGCTGTGGTTCAGAATCAGAGAGGCACGATGAATTTCTACAAGGTGAAGATGGAAGGAGGGAAGACGGGTTATTTAAGTGCTGATGGAAACAATTTGGAGATACGAACCAAGGACGGGAGTCTCCTTCCTGTCACTGCAAAACTGGGGAAAAAAGTCAGGCCGTCCAGAGAAGCGTCCTCCAAGGCGATTCAGTTAGTGAAAAATCACATGATCCCATCCGACCCCATATCAAAAGACAAACGATCTGTTGAAAGGAGGATGCTTGAATTGAGGGCTACCTCGTTTCCGAAACTGAAATGGAGATACGAGGCAAAAAAAATGGGAAAAAACCGGTACAGAGTCACACAGGTTGTAGAGGGAAAGTCGGACCGGCCGATTGTCAGGACGTGGACCGTGGATATCTCCACTCGCAAAGTTAATCCTGAAAATCGGGCGGCTAAGGATCTCTATCGGTAGTCAAACCCTATCCTAAGGCAGGAGGCTTCAAAGGCTTGCGATCGCGTTTTGGATCTTCTTCCGGAGAGTGAAGTCGATGTTTCCATTTCTCCAGTCCCAGCTGGCATCGATTTCGGTGCGGATCAACTCGACCTCGCTGCTCTTCTCCCTTTTAGAGAAAGTAAAGATATAAGAGAAATCGATTTTCCTCATGCTTTCAATCATTACCTGGGGGTCACTCTCCTGGATCAAGGAATCGATCAGGCGCTTCACTTCTCCCTTATCATCAAAGATGGTAAATCCATCGGAGGGATGGGCCATCGATCGCTCCCCTTAAAAGGGTTTAAGCCTTCCTGAACTCAAAAGTGATCCGTTCACGACGAGTTAGGCTTTTGTGACTTCGAAGGAAAGCTGACCATCATCGTACTTGAGAGGCCTTACGGACACGTCCATGCCCACCTTGATATCTTCAGGCTTTATGTCCTTTGCCATCCGGGCGAACAGCTTCATCCCATCACCAAAGTCCACCACCCCCATCGTGTAAGGGGGGTCCCCCTCGAAGCCAACCGGCGCATAATAGGCAGTCGTAAATGTCTCAAGTTTTCCTTTCTTGGGGATCTCGAGCCAGTCCATGTTGTTTGAGAGGCATTTTGCGCAGTCGGCCCGTGGCGGGAAGAACTTGGCACCACAATCCTTACAAACGGTTCCTTCAATCTTTCCTTCTGTCAGGAAGTCAATAAACTTGGCCGTCTTTGTTGCTGCTGTAAAGCTTTTCCTTCCGAATTTCTCAAAACCCATACGTCACCCCCATGAAAATAATCAACGCAAAATGGGCAATTAGCAGTTAACAGTGAAAGAAAGCTGCCTGCCTTCTTCTGAAGGATTGAGACCCTTCCATTTTCCTCCATTCATCGCAACTCCAGAAAGGCAATTTCTCCTTATGTCTTCCATTGAAAATTGCTAATTGATCATTGCTAATTTTGCATTGATCTTTTCTCAGTCCCTGCAAAAGATTGTGACATTACCGTATAGTCCAACACCCCCAATGTTGTGCACAAGTCCAATCCCCGGCTCCCCGGCCACCTGCATCGGACCCGCCTCACCACGGAGCTGAAGAACGAGGGTACGGATCTGGGATCCACCGGTGGCACCAATGGGATGGCCTTTTGAAAGGAGCCCACCATCGACGTTCACGGGGATCCTTCCCTCCTTGTACGTTGCCTTCTCGCGAATGAGCTGCTTTCCCTCGCCCATCGGCGCGAATCCAAGACCCTCATACGCCATGATCTCTGCAATGGTGAAGCAGTCGTGCACCTCAGCCACCTTGACGTCTTTTGCGCTGATTCCAGCCATCTTGTATGCCTGGGCAGCCGCTGCATAGCCTACGCTCAGGCCCTTGGTAAAATCGGGTCTCGCTGCCATATTGACTGCCTCTGATGCTGACCCGATGCCGATGATCCAGATGGGTTTCTTGGACATGGCCCTTGCCTTTTCGGCATCCGCAAGGATGATACAGGAACTTCCGTCCGCGTTTGCACAGCAGTCACCTACCCGGAGCGGCCATGCGACGGGGCCTGCCATCTTTGCTTCCGGGTCGCCTTGTTTAAAGTCTTCGGGTTTTACCGCTTTCCTGTACACCGCTCTCTCGTTGATGACGCCGTAAGTGGATGCTTTGACCCTCACATTCATCAGATCATCGTGGGTCAAACCATGCTTTGCCATGTACGCCTGAGCATAGAGGGCGTAATACGCTGGCATCATGGTTCCAAAAGGTGCTTCCCACTGGATGTCAGCGCCACGTCCCATTCTCTCCTGAGATTCGGCAGACGTGATCTCCGACATCTTCTGAAACCCAAGGACAACGACGACGTCGTGGAGGGCCGCCTTAATCATGCTGTAGGCTACCTTTAGACCGGTGCTGCTGGAGGAACAAACCGTCTCCACGTAAAGCGTCGGCTGAGGAATAAGACCTAAGTATTCTGCAAGGACGCCTGCAGGTGAGCGTTGTTTGTCGTATTCAGGGGCCGAGCAGAAAATAGAAGCATCGATATCTTTCTGACTGATGCCCGCATCCTGAACAGCTTCTCTGAAGGCTTCGAAGGCAAGTTCCCGGATAGATCCCTCATACCCTCTGACGAAGCTACTCTGGCCCACACCGATAATGGCTACCTCTTGTTTCATCCAGTTCCTCCTTTCACCCTGTTAGAAAGTCCTGCCTACAGGCAGGCCATTCATGGCAGGGATGATTTACATTTGTGTTTCATCCGCCTACGCGGGAGACTCACGGCCTCGGCCGTGGAGGAATGTGTTAATGCGCGATATACCATTCCAACGATCAATGTATCCTGCTTCGGCGGATTTCGCTCACCGGCGGATGACCCACCGAAGCCTTGGCGCTTGCGCACCGAAGCGCTTCAGCGCCCAGGGGCGTGGGTGGGTATGGTTTTTGGGTCCCACGGGCTTGCCCGCGGGGCTCCATTCCCTTTAGAAAGGATGGGGAAGCCCCGCCTTTTCTAACGGGGTGAACCTCATCCATCGATTCCCAAGATAATGGAGACCTCATTTTTTTGTCAAGTCATTTTTTGGGAGCTCTTAATAAAGATCTCCCTGATTACACTGATTAAGAGTCGATTACACAGATTAGATCGTCACGTAAAATCGGTGTAATCTCTTTCTCAAATCTGTGTAATCTCCCCTTGAAATCTGTGTAATCAAGGCCTCTTTGATCATTTCGAAGCTTTTCCGAGCCCTCTTTTCTGATATTTCGAAACCGCTCGATTATGCTCTTCCATCGTCGAAGAGAAATAGTGGGATCCGTCCTTCTTGGAGACGAAGTACAGATAAGAGACCGGAGAGGGGTGCAGGGCTGCAAAGAGGGAGTCCTTTCCGGGGTTACAAATCGGCGTCGGCGGAAGTCCGTTGATGAGATAGGTATTGTAAGGCGAGGGTCTCTGCAGATCAGCTCGAGTCAAATTCCCGTTAAAATTCTTAATCCCGTAGATCACTGTGGGGTCGCTCTGCAGAGGAATCTTTTTCTTTAAACGATTGTGGAAGACGGCTGAGATGAGAGGTTTCTCGTCCGGCAGAGCCGTCTCCTTTTCAATGATGGAAGCAAGGATGACAACTTCTCGCTGGGACATGCCTAACTGAGCAGCCCTTCGGATCCATTCCTTGTTGAAGATCTTATTAAACTGTTGGACCATCATCTGAATGATTTCCTCATAAGTCATCTCACTCGTCAGATGGTAGGTATCAGGGAAAAGATAACCCTCCAGGGAGGGGCCGGGTGTCCCCGTGGCGGAATAAGAGAGGCCAAGGGAAATGATCAGAGCTGGAGAAAAAGCTTTTTCGAGGAATGCCTCTTTTTCAACAATCTTTAGATCATTTAAGTGTTGGGCGATCTGAGAGAGCGTCAGACCTTCAGCGATGGTGACGAGACGATGTTTCACCTGACCTTTGGCAAGGATATTCAAAACCTCCCAGGGATGCATGCGGGTATGGACGTCATATTCCCCAGCCTTGATCTCTTTCTTTTTCCCGAACAGGGTCGCCATTCCCATGAAGAGCGTTGCATCCCTGATGATCCCTTCTTGTTCCAGGTCGATCGAGACCTTTCTGAGGGGGCTCCCTTTTTTAATCATGATCGATTTTGTCTGGAAAGGCCCGGAGGGGGGGCTGAAAAAAAACCAGTAGATGGCAAAGAGAAAAAGGAAAAGGAACCCGAGGGAGAAGAGAAAATTTCTATGTCGCGAGAAAAGGTTCGTCATTCGAATTCCTGCCGTGGTTCATGTATCCTTGAAGAATGATGACAGCCGCCAGTTTATCGATCGCCTTCTTCCTTTTCTTTCTCGAGAGGTCCGCCTCCAATAAGACCTTAGAAGCTTCGATCGTAGAGAAACGTTCATCCCATGTTACCACCGGAAGATGGATTTTGTCCTTAAGGCTTTTTATCCAGTGGAGAACGGTCTCCGCCTGTTTCCCAAGCGATCCATTCATATTTCTGGGAAGGCCGACCACAATTTTGCGGATTTCAAACTGATGAATGACCCTAATGATCTCCTCAAAATCTTCTTCTTTCGATTTCCTTCGGATTGTTTTCAGGCCTTGAGCGGTTATTCCAAGTTCATCACTTATGGCAACGCCTATCGTATGTGAACCGATGTCTAAGCCCATTATTCTCATTTCTTTCTTATCGCCCATTTGATTTTCCTTGTCAAGGATAACGTTTTCCCTAGTTGTCAAGAAATGAGATTAATTAATAATTACAATAAATTAAAATAATACTATAGGTAACAATTAAATTTGTTGACAAAAAAATTTAGGTTTGTTATAAATTGCACAATCTAACGAGAGGGGAGGGGAAAACATGGATTTTTCCTTAACGGATGAGCAACAGGCAATGCGGGATATGGCCAAGAATTTTGCAGAGAAGAAGATTGCGCCTACGATGGAAGAGGACGAGAAAGAACACCGGTTTCGTCGAGAAATTGTCAAAGAGATGGCCAAACTGGGATTCTTCGGATGCATTGCACCCGAGAAATATGGTGGAAATGAGAGTGGTTATTTAGGAGCCACCGTGATGACTGAGGAGATTGCAAGAATTTCACCTTCCTGGGGTCTGCCCTTTAACCTCCAAATGAATTCCATTCAATCTGTTCTGCTCAACTTCGGGGCTGAAGCCCAGCGAGAGCGCTGGATTCCGAAGCTAATCAACGCTGATCTGGCTGGCTGTTTCGCCATCACGGAAGCCAATTCCGGGTCGGATGTAGCGTCGATGAAGAGCGCTGCTCAGGAAGTTGAGGATGGCTTTATTCTCAATGGTACAAAGATGTGGATTTCAGGTATCCCGGTAGCCGATCTCGGGATCGTCTTTGCTTTTACGGATCGGGCAGCGAAGCACCGGGGAATCTCGGCATTTATGGTCGATATGCATGCTCAGGGTGTAACCCAAAAAGCCATTGAGACGAAGTTAGGGCTTTTCTGTGCTCCAACAGGAGAGATTGTCTTTGACAATGTCAAACTGCCTAAGGATAGCCTGGTGGGGCAGAAAGGGGATGGATTCAAAATCTGTATGTCCATGTTGGATAGTACGAGACTTTCCTGCGCAGCCAGAGCGGTCGGGGTAGCCCGTGCCTGCAAGGAGCATTCTGTCCGTTATGCCAATGAGCGGGAACAGTTTGGACAGCCCATTGCCAGTTTCCAGATGATCCAAGAGCAGATTGCGGAGATGTTCATCGAAGAGGAAGCCGCGCGCTTACTAGTCTATCGCGCTGCCTGGAACAGGGATCAGGGGGCCCGGAACACTGTCGAGGTCTCCACTGCAAAATATTTCGCCGCCGAGACGGCCGTCCGGGCTGCCAATGTAGCGGTTAAAATTTTCGGTTCGTATGGCTTTTCATCCGAATATCCTGTGGAAAGGTTTTATCGAGATGCCAAATCTTACCAGATCGTGGAAGGGACATCGAATATCCAGAAGGTGATCATTGCAAGAAGTGTTTTGGGTCTGAAATAAATAAATCCGTTCGCTAGGGAGGAGAATGTTATGGCGACACCAGTGACAGTGCCGATGGTGGGAAAGATTGTTTCTGTGGCTGTGAAAGTTGGAGATCAGGTAGAAGAAAATGATCAGGTAGCCGTATTAGAAGCGATGAAGATGGAGATGCCCATCGTTGCTCCAATCACCGGAACGGTGAAAGAAGTTTCTGTAAAAGCAGGTCAGGAGGTCGAAGCCGAAGCGATCATTGCCGTCATCGAGTAGGAAGGGTGTAAGAGAGGAAGGAACGGATGGAGGAAGAACTGCTGACTCAGATGAACATACGGTCTCTGACCCATGGGGATTTCGATGCGATTATGGAAATTGATCGCAAGGTTTTAGGAACGCCCAGGCAGGATTTTTGGAAAAGAAGAATGGAGTTAAGCACCACCGCGCGGTATCCTGATTCTTGTCTGGTTGCTGAATTGGAAGGGAAAGTGATTGGATTTATTCTGGGTGAGGTGAGTGGGTGGGAATTTGGCATCCCAGATACGATTGGTTGGATCACTACGATCGGGGTCGATCCGGTTTATCAGAATCGGGGCGTGGCGAAAAGATTAGGCGAGGAGTTTGTTAATAATGTGAAGGCGGTCGGTGTGAGCATGGTCTATACTTTGGTCAATTGGAATGATTGGGATCTCCTCAAGTTTTTCCGTGCCATGGGCTTCACCCGGGGAGGGGATATGATCAATCTGGAGCTAAGGATCGATTGAGACAGGGTAAAGGTTACGGTTAAGAAGCCCGTTTCGGCAACCTGTAACGGTTAGGGTTAGGAAGCCCGTTTCGTCTAGGGGTAACGGTTACGTTAAATAAAGAATAAAATAGGAGCTTTGCAAAAAAGACGATAGACGATACCTTTTGTAACGATACGGGCATCGTTACCCTTGCCGCCAGACGAAACGTATTTTCTATGGATTCGAATTAAAAAAAATGGAGGGTGTGAACAGATGGGTCGATTGGAGGGTAAGGCTGCAGTCGTTACAGGGGGAGGAAGAGGAATTGGAAGGGCGATCTGCCTTGCCTTTGCCAAAGAAGGGGCAGATGTTATCGTCAACTATGCGACCAAAGATCAGCCCGCCCAGGAAGTCGTGGCGATGATTCAAAAGATGGGACGGAAGGCGGTCGCCGTGAAAGGAAATGTGGCGGTGAAAGCAGACGCGGAGAGGATCATCCAGTCGGCCATTGACCATTTCGGAAAGATCGACATCTTGGTGAATAATGCGGGAGTATCGAAACCAAACATGCTCTATAAAATGACAGAGGAACAGTGGGATGAGGTAATTGACATCCAACTTAAAGGACCCTTCCTGTGCACACAGTTGGCTTCTAAGCACATGATGGAGCGAAAAAGTGGCAAGATTATTAATGTGACATCTTCGGCGGGATTGTGGGGGACAAAAGGACAGATCAACTACAGTTCAGCAAAAGGAGGGATCGTTGCTCTGACCAAGTCGGCTGCAAGGGAATTGGCAGGTTACGGAATTACAGTGAATGTCGTCCAGCCAGGATATGTGAGTACTGAGATGACCGAGAAGATTCGGACAGATCCGAAGCTAAAGGAGATCTATACGGGGAGGATCCTGCTGGGTCGATTTGCGGAACCGGAAGAAGTAGCCCACTCTTTTGTCTTCTTGGCATCGGGCGAGTCGAACTATATTACCGGCCAACTTTTGTGTGTGGATGGTGGACTCGGAATGACTTAATCAATTGCAGATTGCGGATTGCGGAATGGCGAACTTCAGGGCCGAGGTCCTGAGTTATGTATCCCGGCCCATGAGGGCTCAATTCCGCATTCCGAAATCCGAAATCCGAAATAAAAAAAGGGGGTGAAAGAAATGGCAGCAATAATGGAGAAGATTGAAACGTGGCAGATGGTTCAGCCAACCGCCAAAAATAAGGAGACAGGAGAGCTCATTCCTGGGAAGTTAGCAAAGGCTTCCATTCCAGTCCCAACCTTAGGGGCTGGAGATGTATTGGTCAAAGTGGCAGGTTGTGGTGTTTGTCATACCGATCTGGGGTACTTCTACGATGGTGTGCCAACCGTGTCGAAGCCGCCTTTAACTCTGGGACATGAGATCAGCGGGACTGTCGTTGCCGGGGATGAGAAATGGATGGGCAAAGAGGTGATCATCCCTGCGGTGATGCCCTGCCGCCAGTGTCTCCTCTGTAAAACGGGCAGAGGGAACCGGTGTCTGGCCCAGAAGATGCCTGGAAACAGTCTGGGGATCTATGGCGGATTTTCAAGTCACATTCCCGTGCCTTCCATCGACCTCTGTGAGGTGAGAAACCGTGGAAGTATCCCTCTGGAACAGTTAGCTGTGGTCGCGGATGCTGTGACCACACCCTACCAGGCAGCGAAGAGAGCGGATCTTCAGCCTGGAGATAATGTCCTCATCATCGGCGTCACAGGTGGGGTGGGAGTTTACATGGCTCAGACGGCAAAGGCTCTGGGTGCGAAAGCGGTGATCGGCATTGCAAGGAACCCAGAGAAATTGCAAAGGGCCCTAAAGTATGGCGTGGATTTTGTAATCAGTTCACAGGATAAACAGACAAAGGATATGCGAAACGAATTTCGAGAGATCTGCAAAAAGAATGGTCTAGAGGCAGGTTTTGGCTGGAAGATTTTTGAAGTGACCGGAACCAAGGCAGGACAGGACCTCGCCCTGGAACTCCTCTCCTTCACTGGAAAGTTGATTGTAATCGGATTCGGGATGGCCAAGAATGAGTACAGCATTTCTCGGCTCATGGCCTTTGACGCAGAGATGATCGGGACTTGGGGATGTCTGCCCGAGTATTATCCAATTGTGTTGGATATGGTTCTTTCAAAAAAGATCGATATCGCACCCTTCGTCGAGACACGACCGATGAGTCAAATTGCCCCCGTATTTGATGAGGTTCATAAAGCGGGGTCTCCGGCGAAGAGAATAGTTCTCACACCTGATTTTTGATATTTAGGAAAATGGCGAGATTGGATTTAGCGGTAGCCGCAGGCTTTAGCCTGCGATGACAAAAACGGAAAGGAGGAATTCGTATGGCATTAGAGTGGGTGCCGAGGGAAGACGAGAGTAAAAATCATGACAGGTATGGTTCAGAGCATTGGGGAACCGAAGCCCCTTGCACGGTTTATGAGAAGAAGCCTTTAAAGGATCCGAAGGGAAATGTGATTCCCGGTTTATATGTTGCATGGGTTACCTTGAATAATCCAGCTCAGTACAATTCCTATACCACGGAGATGGTCAAGGGGGTTGTCGCCGGCATGGAGAATTCTTCGACAGACCGGTCCGTTGTGGCGACAATATTTACTGGAGCGGGACCCTATTCGTTCTGCACTGGCGGCAATACGAAAGAATATTCGGAATACTACAGCCGGCGGCCAGAGGAGTACGGTGCCTATATGGAGCTCTTCAATAACATGGTGGATTCCATCCTCATGTGCAAGAAACCCGTCATCTGTCGTGTCAATGGGATGCGGGTTGCGGGGGGCCAGGAAATTGGAATGGCCTGTGACCTTGCCATTGCTTCGGACTTAGCGATCTTTGGCCAGGCGGGTCCAAGACACGGTTCAGCTCCGGATGGTGGATCCTCCGATTTTCTTCCATGGTTCTTAAGTATGGAGGATGCGATGTGGAACTGTATCAGCTGTGAGATGTGGAGTGCCTACAAGATGAAGATGAAGACCCTCATCTCCAAGTGCGTCCCCGTGCTCAAAGATGAGAAGGGAAATTGGGTCCGCAATCCCCAAGTCATCACGGATAAGTATGTTGACAACGGTGAAATTGTCTACGGGGAGTTTAAGACAGGCGATGACTTTAAGAAGGCAAGGGAATGGGTCAATAGTAAGCTGAAGGCCAACGAGTATGATTTCTCTCTGCTCGATGCAGAAGTGGACCGAGTTGTTTGGACCTTTGCCAACCTGTTTCCGGGATGCTTGATTAAATCGATTGACTCGGTGAGGAACAAAAAGAAATTCTTCTGGGATCAGACGAAGAACTACAACCGGCACTGGCTGGCTGCCAATATGATGGGAGAAGCTTTCCTCGGATTCGGTGCGTTCAATACCAAGAAGATCACCGGCTCCGATGTCATCGACTTCATCAAATATCGCCAGGGGATTGCCGATGGCAAACTCATGGATATGGACTTCTTTGCAGAAGTTCTGGCTAAACCGCAGAAGAAATAAGGCTTTGCAATCCCCCCATTCCCCCCTTTCAGGTAAGGGGGGTGGGGGGATGAGGGAGTGGCACTATGGCTTATAAGCATATTCAGACCGAACTGAAGGAGGGAGTGGCGACGCTGACATTGAATCGGGCCCCCCTCAATGTCCTAAATATCGAGATGATGGAGGAGATCAATACCTGTCTAGAAGGATTGAAAAAAGAGGGCAACTTGAAACTCCTCGTCATCCAAGCTGCAGGAAAAGCTTTCTCTGCTGGGGTAGATGTGGGAGAACATCTTGGCGATCTGGTTTATAAGATGATCGAAGTCTTTCACAAAATGTTTCGATTAATGGACGCCCTGCAGGTCCCTTCCATCGCTGTCGTGAATGGGTCTGCTTTGGGGGGAGGGTGTGAGCTCGCTCTTTACTGCGACATGGTCATCGCGACGGAAAAATCGAAATTCGGCCAGCCTGAAATTCAAGTGGGAGTTTTTCCACCCATTGCAGCCTTAATCTTTCCCAGGATGATCGGACGGAAGAAAGCGATGGAGCTGATTCTTGCTGGAGATACCATCAGCGCGCAGGAAGCCCTGGCCATGGGATTGATCAACAAAGTGGTTCCTGAGGCTTCCCTCGCTGATGAGGTGAATGGATTTATCGAGAAGTTTAAGAAATTAAGCGGGATCGTGTTGAAATTGGCCAAAGAGGCTACCCTCGCAGGTCTCAATGATGATGTAGATAAAGGACTCAAAATCATTGAAAAGATATATCTCGAACGCTTAATGAAAACGAACGATGCCCTTGAAGGCCTGAAGGCCTTCTTAGAGAAACGAAAGCCCACCTGGAAAGATACGTAATTCTTAGAGGACGTAGGGGAGACCCATGGGGTCTCCCCTGAACCTGCCCCAGTTTTTTGGGAAAAAACTCTTGCTTTTTGATCAGAGTCCCTCTTCCTACAGCAGATCGTAATCCCCCAGGAGGTCTGAAAAAATTAGTCTGGTCTTTTCCTCGCCCTTTCAGGACGAGTCTCTTTCCAAAACTTTAGAATCGCGGAGCGTCATAGGGAGGGCAACCTTTCTCGGTAGTAAGTCTTTGGAGTTATTACCATTAAAGCCTCTTGAGTTAACGTGTAGAAGGTCCCGCCCTGCCTTCGCCGAAGCGGCTACGCGCAGGCAGGTCTAAAGTTTCTCCAAGAGACCCGTCCTTGCGGGCGGATGATCGTTTTCCCAAAGAGCTTAATTTTTTCACACCTTGTTAGTGATGGGTTGTTGGACAGGGAATCCGACAGGAATACCTCCGAAAATCTTAGGAAGCTTCCCGGCCCCGGTCCCCATCGAGCCTGCCTGCCGGTAGGCAGGCCTCTCGAATTCTGGAAAGTTCGTGAGTGTAACTACGGGGTTATAAAAGATCAATTTTTCTTCTTGACCATGGGGTTGAGATTAATATATGTTTTAATCTGTCAAAGAATAGATTTTACTCTGCTAAGGGAGAAACGGATGGTGCTCAAGGGGGCGAATCCCTTTCCAAAAGAGTTTATGGACCGATACTACGAAAAGCGATGGTGGTCGGGGATCCCTTTAGGAGAGATGCTGGACAGAACGTGCGACCTCTATCCTGGTAAAGAAGCCCTTGTCGCAGGAGAGGTCAGGGTGACCTATCGGCAACTCCGGGAATGGACGGACCGGGCAGCCGTTGCTTTTATCGAACTGGGCATCAAGAGACTGGATCGGGTTCTTCTCCAAGTTCCAAATTGGCCGGAATTTGTCTATGCCTATTATGGTCTTCACAAGATTGGGGCAATCCCTGTGATGTGCATCCCGCGATTTTCTCAGAGGGAGATAGAACATTTCTGTGAATTCACAGAAGCGAAGGCCTGGGTTGTGCCTTTGCGCTTTGAAAAGATAGATTACAGACCCATGATCGAAGCCATCCAATCTCGCCGCTTTTCTTTAAAACATATTCTTGTCATAGAATCATTCGAAAAAAAGAGTGAACCATTACTCAAAGACACTCTCTCCTTCAGTGATCTATTAAAACAGGTAAACCTGAATCAATATCCAAAGAATTACCTTCAATCCTTCCGGCCAGACCCCGACGAGATCTGCCATCTGATGCCTACGGGAGGAACAACGGGCCTTCCCAAGCTTGTTCCGAGAACCCATAATGACTTCCTTTGCAACGTAGAGTACCGTGCAAAGTCCTGGCAGAGAAGCCCCCATGATATCACCTTGATTGCCACCCCCATGACTCACAATATGGCGATTGAAGTTTCCTTGAACCCTGCTTTTCTCACAGGGGGAAAAGTGGTGGTGATCCCCTCCACCCACGCCCGAGAGATCTTGGAGGCGATCGAAAAGGAAAAGGTCACGACGACAATCCTCTCCGTGGCTCAGGTCCAGCAAATGGTTAACTTCCCGGAATTGGATCATTATAATTTTTTTTCCTTGCAGGTGATCAGTACCGGCGGCTCTTATATGCCTCCTGAGACAATTCGGAAAGTTTACAGTAAATTGAAATGCAAGTTCTATAATGTCTACGGCAGCTCCGAAGGGCCGTGCACTCAGACGCGGTACGAAGACCCTGAGGATATCGTCTTCCATACCGTGGGATGGCCGATCTGTCCTTATGATGAATTCAAAGTGATTGATTCCAGCGGTAAGACCCTTCCTCCAGAAACAGAGGGAGAACTCGTGGCAAGAGGCCCTGGCATCTTTCGTGGGTATTACAAATCCGAGGCTGAGAATCGCGAAGCCTTCACCTCGGATGGATTTTATCAGACTGGTGACCTTGCTAAATTTGATAAGGAAGGGCGTTTGATCATCACAGGCCGAAGAAAGGACATCATCATCCGAGGGGGGGAAAATATCAGTGCCAAAGAAGTAGAGGAGCTTATCAGCGGTCATTCCAAAGTGGAGCAGGTGGCTGCCGTGGGTATGCCGGATCCGATTCTCGGAGAACGGGTCTGCGCCTTCATCAAGTCCAGACAAGGAACGAAGATCTCTTTTGAAGAGATCATCTCCCATCTCAAAGAGAAGAAGACCTCGGTTCTTTATCTCCCAGAACGGATCGAAATTATAGAGGAGATGCCTCTCACCAATGTAGGAAAGGTGGATAAGAAGCGATTGAGGGAGGAGATTAAAGAAAGGCTTAAAAAAGAAGGAAAAATTTGATGATAAATGTTAAGGCACAAGACAGCATAGATTGCGAGCTTTGGCTCAATGCTCAGCGCTTTGCGCTCCGCGAAATATGGGGAAAAAGGAGGTGAAATTGAGTGAGGGAAGGCAAGAGGAAGCGTAATCATAACTTAATTTCAAACAGGAGGGAAACTGATATGAGACACAAGGCTTTTTTGATTTGTTTAATCTCAATGTTGATGCTATCGCCTTCTCTAACTTTTGGGGCGATAGAGCTAAGATTTGCCAATTTTTTCCCGGTTCCTGCCGGACAATCCAAAATCTGCGAAGAATTCATTAAGGATCTTCAAACACGCTCCGGGGGGGAATTGAAGATTCGTTTTTATCCAGGCGGCACCCTACTGACGGCTCCGAAGATATATGACGGGGTGGTGCAAGGGATTGCTGACATAGGGTTTTCCAATATTGGTTATACATTCGGTCGCTTCCGGATGACGGAGACTCTTGACTTGCCGCTGGGCTTCCCAAATGCCTGGGTAGCCAATCATGTGGCCAACGACTTTTTTAGGGAATTCAAACCCAAGGAGTGGGATAAAATACACATGCTTTCCATGCATGCCAGTCCGCTAAACGTTGTTCTCTCAGCGACAAAGCCGGTCAACAAGATGGAAGATTTTAAGGGGATGACGCTGAGGGGTCTTGGGTGGATCGCGGATGTCGTCGGAGCCTTGGGTGGGACGGCGAGACCGATTCCTATGGCAGAATCCTATGAGGCTGTTGGCAAGCGAGTCATAGATGGACTAATGATCCCGATGGAGACCATGAGGGCATTTAGATTGGCCGAAGTTGCAAAGTATGTGACGGAATGCTGGCCGATTGGCCAGGTCTATACCTTCTACCTGATCATGAACAAAGACACCTGGAATAAGCTTCCCCCGAACCTTCAGAAGATTTTCAATGAGTATCCTTTCGAAGAAAAATTGGCCACCCTGTGGAACGAACTAGATATTGATGGAAAGAATCTCGGCAAGGTAGCAGGGTTAGAGTTCATTGAGCTGCCGGCTGCAGAGATGGCGAAATGGAAGAAAGCCGTGGAGCCCGTATTAGATAACTATGTAAAAAAGATGGTCGCTTCAGGATATAATGAGAAACAGACCAGGGAATTGATCAATTTTGTGCGGATGCGAATCGACTACTGGGTGAAAAAGCAGAAGGAGGCAGGGGTCAAATCGTCCACCGGTCCGCCAGAGCTTCGAGTGAAGTAGTCATGAGAGTCATGCCACAGTTCCTCCCCTGCACAGGGGAGGAACTGTGGATCCCATGAAACGTGCGCTCCCAGGATGAAGCGTTTGTCCTCTGTGGAGGGAGATTGAATCGTTCAAACAAGATGAAGTCCGATCACTGGCGATACCGACTAGACAAATTTAGCAGACGGCTAAACCAGGCCTTTGAGTGGATTGGTGTCCTGGGTTTGTTGAGTATGTTTGTTGTCAACTTTATTGACGTGGTCGGGGCAAAAATTTTTCTTCGGCCTTTTCCAGGCGCTGTTGAACTTATTGGTTTTTCTCAGATCATTGCCATTGCTCCGGCGATAGGCTTTGGACTTATTTTAGGGAGACATATCCGTGTCGAATTTATTATGACGAAATTTCCGAAGCGCCTCAGGGCGACGACGAGTATGATTACCTCTTTTCTCTGTTTTATAACTTTCGCCTTGCTTCTTTGGCAAAGTGTTTTGTACGGTCAGTCCCTACAAAAGTCCGGGGAGATCGGCTCCACCTCCTACATCCCTTTCTATCCTTTCGCCTACTTCATTGCTTTTTGTTGCATTCCCATCTGTTTGGCCTTTCTGGTAGAGATCCTCCAAAATTTAGCTGAGGCGGGAAAAAATGGACCCAGTTAGCATTGGGATAATTGGAATTCTTTTTCTCATTTTCCTCTTTCTCCTCAGAATGCCGATTGCCTTTGCCATGGCCTTTGTAGGGTTTATCGGTTTCTCTTATCTATCTTCCCTCAAGGTAGGGCTCAGCCTCTTAGCCAGAGATGTCTTTGAACAATTCTCCTCTTTCCCCTTGAGCGCTATCCCGATGTTTATCCTCATGGGTTCCTTTGCGTTCGCCGCGGGGATTGGTAAAAGGCTTTATGATGCAGCTTATAAGATTTTGGGAACGTTACGTGGAGGACTGACGATCGCCACGGTCGTCGCCTGTGGGGGCTTTGCTGCCATCTGCGGATCAACCGCGGCCACGGCAGCTACCATAGGAAAAATAGCCCTTCCAGAGATGCAAAAGTATCATTACGATGATAGGTTAGCGACGGGTTGTATTGCCAGTGCGGGCACGCTCGGCATCCTTATCCCCCCCAGTACCATTTTCATTGTCTACGGGATCCTCACGGAGCAATCTATCGGCAAACTTTTCGTCGCCGGCATTATTCCCGGAATAATCTTAACTTTCCTGTTTATAGGGACCGTTTCTATTATCTGCCTGCGAAATCCCGGCTTGGGTCCACCTGGGGCGCCTACCGCATGGAAAGATAAAGTCAAAGCCCTTTTCGAAATAGGCGAAGCCTTGGTCTTGTTTGGCGTGGTGATCGGTGGATTGTTCTTGGGTTGGTTTACTCCTACTCAGGCGGGAGGGATTGGAGCAGCCGGTGCTTTGCTGATCGGCTTGGTGAGGCGAGAACTTAGCTTAAGAAGTTTTTTGGAGGCCACGAAAGATGGATTGCGAACCTCTTGCATGGTGATTTGTGTGATAGCCGGCGCTACCATATTTGGTCACTTCATGGCCGTCTCTACAATCCCTTTCATCCTGGCTGACTGGGTAGCGGGACTGCCTTTACCCTCCATGGCTGTCATGGGAGTGATCATTTTGATTTATCTTATCGGGGGCTGCTTTATGGACGCCATGGCTCTGGTCGTACTCACGGTTCCTGTGATCTTTCCTGTGGTCATGCGTCTTGGCTTCGATCCCATATGGTTTGGTGTGATTATTGTCTTGATCAGTGAGATGGGGGTGATTACCCCGCCCGTAGGGGTGAATGTCTATGTGATTAAAGGGATAGCCCCAGAGATTCCTTTAGAAACAATCTTTAAGGGCATCTTTCCCTTCCTGCTAGCGATCGTGGTCAGTGCAGCCCTCTTAATCATTTTCCCCCAAATCGCTCTGGTTTTACCCAATCTAATAAAATGAGGACAGAAATGTCTTGCTGTAAAACTCTGGGATTTCCTATCATGAAGTTCTACACCTAATGAACTGAAAGGATTGTTCAAATTCACCCGACCGTTGTTTCCGAACGGGAAATATCGCAAAATGCGGTAGGTTGCCTTTGGCCATTACGAAACAACTCAAAGCATCATCAAACCGTGGATGATCATTGAAAGGAGGTGAGAAAAGATCTTCCCTAAGTTTGTTCGCAATCAGACAATAGGAAACAGCTCAAAACCAGGACGGAACAGGAGTGACGACAGCGATAAGCTAATATCCAAGGAGGGAAAGATTATGCAAAAGAAAAGCTTAGCGATCGTGATAGGGATAGTGTGTCTGGTCTTTATCTTCTCAACCCTACCCATTGACAAGGCCGGCGCCCAAAAAAAGGTGATCAACCTGAAGGTAGCCAATTACTTTCCTCCCCCGTCTTTCCAATCCAAGGTGCTAGAAGAATTTTGTCGCGACTTAGAAAAGCGCACCGGTGACCAGGTGAAGGTTGATTACTATCCTGGCCAGTCATTGCTTAAATCTACGGCGACGTTTGATGGGGTGGTGAGCGGAATCGCCGATATCGGTTACTCCCATGTGTATTACACTGCAGGCCGCATGCCGGTTACCGAAGCCGGCGGTTTGCCTCTCGGCTATGCCAGTGGCTGGGTAGCGAGCCAAGTCTACAATGATTTCTACCAAGAATTTAAGCCTAAGGAATTTGATGCGGTGAAAGTGCTCTGGATGAATGCTTCCCCCAATAGTGCCATCGCTACTGCTAAGAAGCCAGTGCGCAAGCTGGGAGACCTCAAGGGGCTCACCATAAGAGCACCTGGGATGGCTGGCGAGGTGATTAAGGCACTGGGTGCAACCCCGGCCCCCACACCGATGCCGGAAGTTTATGATGCGATCGCTAAAGGTGTCATTGATGGGGAGACTTCGAACTTTGAAACGCTTTTCGCGTTCAAGTTTGCTGAAGTGGTAAAATATACGACATCCATCTGGCAAATCAACCATCCCTATCCCTTTTATCTGGCGATGAACAAAAACAGCTATAACAAGTTACCGCCGGACATCAAAGCCATCTTTGACAAACTTGTTGGAGAGTACAAGGAGCGATATATCCTGATGTGGAATGCCATAGATTTCCTCGGCAAAGCGTTTGGTTTGGCGAAGGGGGTAGAAATTATTGAACTGCCCCCGAGTGAGCTTCCCATGTGGCAGGCAGCTGTCTTACCGGTAATAGATGATTATGTGAAAAAGATGGTGGGTAAAGGGTATTCCGAGGCAGAGGTGAAAGGTTGGATAAAATTCCTGCGAGAACGATCTGATTTCTGGACAAAAAAGCAAATATCATTGCGGATCCCATCAGCAGTTGGGCCTCCGGAGGTAAAACCCGAGGCTCTGATGGTAAAATAGACAGGCTGGTGTAGTGAATCTAACACCTCTTTACAGTTCCTTATGAACGAAGCGGCACCCTCATGCCATGAAAATACTCCGGATGCTTGGGTTAAGGCTAAGGTTACGAAGCCCGTTGCGGGGGGTTTGTCCCCGCACCCAACGGAGATAGTGAGGGAGGTTCAGTGTTAGACAAATTGGAAAACATTAGTCGTCGTTTAAGCGATTGGTTTCAGTGGATAGGGCTTGTTGGGTTGCTGCTGATGATGGTTATCACCTGCATCGATGTCGTGGGAGCTAAGGTCTTTCGTTCGCCTCTCCTGGGTGCCCTTGACATCGTGATGCTTGCCCAGACAGTGGCAATTGCCTTTGCTGCCAGCATGGCCTTGATTCTCGGCCGGCATATCGAAGTGGAATTTTTTGTCAGGATGCTGCCACGGCGTGCCCAAGCAGTTATCAATAGCTTTGCTTCACTTCTCGGCCTGGGACTCTTCATCGTGATTATTTGGCGACTGTCTGTGCTTGGTCATTTATTTCAAACCACGGGAGAGTACAGTGCAACTATCCACATACCCTATTATCCTTTCGCTTATGGTATTGCCCTTGCCAGCACTCCCGTCTGTTTGGTTTTTCTGGTGAAATTTCTTAAATCAATCGGGAGGATAGCGCAGAGATGAGCCCAGTTACCGCAGGCATCATCGGCATTGTTCTTCTCGTCTTGCTATTGCTGCTCAGAATGCCGGTTGCCTTTGCCATGGCCTTAGTTGGACTTGTTGGTTTTGCTTATTTAACCTCCCCAGAAGCGGCACTTGCCCTTCTGGGCCGCGATATCTTCGACGAGTTTTCTTCTTACCCACTGAGCGTTATTCCGATGTTTATCCTCATGGGAACTTTCGCCTTTGCTTCGGGAATTAGCCAGAGGCTTTACAAGACAACCTATACCTGGGTAGGACAGCTCCGGGGCGGTCTGACTATTGCCACCGTCTTTGCTTGTGCCGGGTTTGGTGCTATCTGTGGGTCGAGCACGGCAACCGCAGCGACCATGGGGCAGATAGCGCTTCCGGAGATGAAAAAGTATAAGTACGATGACACACTCGCCACCGGTACGGTCGCTGCTGCCGGCACCCTTGGCATCCTTATCCCGCCGAGCACCGTGCTTATTGTCTATGGGATAATAGCCGAGCAATCTATCGGCAAACTTTTTGTTGCCGGGATATTGCCGGGGATCATCCTGAGCATCTTTTTTGCCGCCACAGTGGCCTTGCTTTGCTGGCGCAAGCCCCACATTGGCCCCCCGGGGGTTCCGACCAGCTGGAAACAGAAGCTGCGAGCAACGACGGGAATTACGCCGGCCTTGATACTTTTTCTTCTGGCGATCGGAGGCTTATTTCTCGGCTGGTTCAGCCCCACTCAGGCCGGAGCAATCGGAGCCGGCGGTGCCTTGCTCATTGGCTTGGCTCGGCGACAGATAACGTGGCGGTCATTTATTGAAGCCGGCAAGGAAGGTTTGCAAACAGCCTGTATGGTGCTATTCATTATCACCGGGGCAATCATCTTTGGTCACTTCATGGCGGTAACGAGGATACCCTTCGTCCTGGCCGACTGGCTGGAGGGCCTTCGCATACACCCGATGGCTGTGATGGGAGTCATCATTTTTATTTACTTTATAGGCGGCTTCTTTATGGATTCGATGGCGCTCATTGTGCTTACAGTCCCCATTTTCTTCCCGGTAGTTATGAAGCTCGGCTTTGACCCGATCTGGTTTGGGGTCATCATTGTGCTCGTCGGTGAGATGGGTGTGATCACGCCGCCAGTAGGGGTCAACGTCTTCGTCATTAAGGGGATTGCGCCTGATGTCCCCCTTGAGAAGATCTTTAAGGGGATATTCCCCTTCCTTGGTGCACTGATTATTCTTACGATTATACTCGTGTTTTTCCCGCAACTTGCTCTCATTTTGCCTAATCTTGCAAAATAGTATGAATATGAAAGAGATTCCTTTCTGAGTTTGAATCTGTGAAACGGGTAAGTTTTTGGTAGATAAGATGAGGTTGAAGGATAAAAAGGCGATTGTGACCGGAGCAGGGCAGGGGATCGGTCGAAGCATTGCACTGAAGATGGCCCAGGAAGGAGCAGATGTGGTCATTGCGGAATGGAATCCCGAGACAGGAGGTCAAACAAAAAAGGAAGTGGAGGCCCTGGGGAGGAAAGCCCTGCTGAAGGCCGTAGATGTGGCAAATCAGAAACAGGTTCAAGAGATGGTGGCAGAGGTTCTAAAAGCTTGGGGGCGGATCGATATTCTGGTCAACAATGCTGGTTTTGATCGGGGCGCGACCCTTCTGAAAGTAAAAGAAGAAGACTGGGATGCTGTCATAGGAGTCCATTTGAAAGGGACCATGAACTGTATCCAGACAGTAGCCCCCCACATGATTGAGAACCAATATGGCAAGATCATCAACATCTCCTCGATTTATGCTAAAAGCGGAGGAATTGCGGCAATTAGTTACAGTGCTGCGAAGGCGGGGATCATCGGTCTGACAAAAAGTGTAGCCAGGGAATTGGGCCGTTATCAGATTAATGTGAATGTTGTTCTTCCTGGGTTGATTTTGACTCCGACCATTGCCAAGATAGCAGAAAAGTACAAAAATATGATTATTGACTGTACTCCGCTCGGACGTATCGGCCAACCCGAGGAAGTTTCCAGTGTGGTTGCTTTCTTGGCATCGGACGAGGCAAGTTTCATGACTGGAGCCACAGTGGAGGTCTCAGGAGGGTCCAGTATGTAGGTTGCCACGAATAAATTGGGTGGGAGATACTCGGCACTGCGTGGTTATCAGGACATTAGGCTATCAGGTAGGGGATATCAGGCTACGAGAAAGGGTCATTGCAAAATAATCAATTAGCAATGGTCAATTACCAATTTAACATATTGTTAATTTTGCTATGTGCATTGATTTTTTCCTGATGTCCTGGTTCTCTGATATCCTGCATCCTGATTTACTGGTGCTCTGATACACTGTATTGATTTGATTCAAATTTTCTATGCGCTGAATTAAAGAGCAAGGAGTGTGAATCCATGGATCATATCGAAGAGGAAAGGGAAAGGTGGAGAAATAAGGCTAGGGAGGTAGCCAAGAATGTGGTGGCACCCAGGGCAGACGAGATCGATGCCACGGGTGAATTCCCATGGGATGTTGTCGATGCCTTTTGGAAGAACGGCTTTTTAAGCCTCCTCATTCCAAAGGAGTATGGGGGAGAGGATACCGATATCACTTCCTTCTGTTACGTGGTTGAAGAGATAGCTTATTATTGCGTCTCCTCCGCCCTCTCGATCATTGCCCACACGGTGGGGTTGATGCCTATCGTCGTCAGTGAGGTGATGGAGCCAAAGGAGAGAGTCCTTCCGAGAGTTGTCAAAGAAAGGGCACTGGTCTGTTTTTGCCTGACGGAACCCGACGCAGGATCAGATGCAGCCTCCATTCGAACAAAGGCCATTTTCAAAGATGACCATTACCTCTTGAATGGAAGGAAATGTTTTATCACGAATGGGGGAGTCTCCGATTTCTATACCGTCTTCGCCGTCACCCAGCCTGAGAGGAAGATGGAAGGGATTACAGGCTTTGTGATTGAAAAGGGAACCTCCGGCCTCTCCGTGGGCAAGACGGAGGAGAAGATGGGGATTCGGGGTTCGAATACGACGGAAGTGGTATTAGAGGACGTGAAGGTTCCAGTATCTCAGAGAATTGGAGATGAAGGCGTAGGCTGGTGGCTCATGATGAGGACGTTGAACCGTTCGAGGCCAGCCATCGGGGCTTTGGCAACTGGACTAGCCCTAGGGGCTCTCAATTATTTGGTTCAGAATGGCAAGGAGAAAGGCTGGTTTAAGAGCAAGAATGGAGCCTTGGGAGTTCAATCAAGGTTAGCCGACATGGCGGTGGAGATCGAGGCGGCGAGGGCATTGGTCTATAAATCAGCAGGGATGATAGACGAAAAGGTCAAAGGAACGCCCGTGCAGATGTACTCTGCGATGTCCAAATACTTTTCTTCAGATGTGGCCATGAAAGTGACGACCGACGCCGTTCAGATCCTGCAGTGGGAAGGCCTCACGAGGAAACATCCGGTGGAACGGATGATGAGGGATGCCAAGGTCATTCAAATCTTTGAAGGGACCAATCAGGTCCAGAGGATGGTGGTGGCCCACACGCTGCTAAAAGGGAGGTAAATTCCAATAACCAAATCCCTGCCTGCCCCGCCCCTGCCTACCGGCAGGCACGGTCGGGACCGGGGCCGGCAGGCCAAAATCCAAATAAATTGCAATGACCCAATGTCCAAATAATCAAACACCCCTTGCTCTCCATCCCTCCTCTCTTACAACCTTTATTGAAACTATTTATCAAATATAACATTTTAGAACTATGATTATCTTCACACACCATACAGGTGAGCCCCATGGACTTCTGGGACCTCAAGTGGCGGCTACATTCTTTGAGCGAAGGCTCTCGATACCCTCCATCGTGGTTGGAATCGAAAGGGATTTCTCAAAGGAACGACTTTTAGGTTTCATCGATGACTACTACGCGGGAGAGCAAAAGGTAGTGGCCTTCTCCCATCTCTGTGGCAGAAAAGATCTCATTGAGCTTGTCCAAGAGTTGAAACAAGAGGGTTTTACTACGATTCTGGGAGGACCTCAGGCCCGGCAGGATTACCACGGCGAGCCAGAGGCTGAGGCCTATGGGCAGCGGTTCAGAGGGCTGAAACCGATTGTCGATCTTGCCTTCCAGGGGCCGGTTGACGGTGTCAGACCAGAACTTCTGGGCATGAGCAGTGGATTTTTCGAACATCCCTGGACAACGAATCTATTCTTGGAAGTGGATTGGTGCAACATCCATACCTTCTCGGATACCCTGAAGAAGCTCGAGGTCCGGTTGGGACAGGTGCTGAACGCAGTGGGTTGTCCCTATTCCGGAAAACACCAGTCAGTTCCCCTGCCACCCCCCACCGACCTCCGAAAAATGGGACTACCGGAATTGGAAGTCTGGAGTGAGGGATGCATTTTCTGCGATGTTTCCAGGGATAAGGGATACCATGGTTCTGTTGAACGGGACCAGGTGATGAGTCAGATTGCAGGATTGCCTGAGGTGGACGGAAGGAAGATTCCCTTCGAACTCATCGACGAATACCCCATTTGCTCCCTGGGCAAACTGCTCGAGGATACGGAAAGGCATAGGATTTATCTCTCACAAATCAATCTAGTCTGCCGGGTCGATGACATCACGGTTCATTCCTCTGACCTCGCGGACATCCTGTCGGTTGCCCAAAGACTGGATATAAGAATCATGTTCGCATCGATCGGATTCGAATCATTCAGTGACCGGTTGCTTCAATATTTCTGCAAAGGGATCACCGTAGGAGAGATCGTGAAGTCTGTCGAAATATTACGTCGTCTGAAGGGCCTCTTCGGGAACCACCTCCTCTACCGGCGCGATGAGGGGGCGAATCACGGTTTCATTCGCCCAACACCCTGGGATGATAGCGAAACGGTGATGGAAATGGATGGAAATATATTTCTGCACCGGTTCTTTGAAGACATCCTCCCAAAACACAGTACCCCCCTGATCATTCACCATGCATCGACTCTTGGAGACTGGATCCGAAAGATCGAATCGACAGCAGACGTCACCTTCAGCAGGGATGGAACCTGGATCGAATGGTGGAATCCATCCTCAAAGATAGGGAGTAAGCCTGCCTGCCGGTAGGCAGGGGTTCAAGTGGCCAAGGGGTCTAGTGGCAAAAGAAACCTAGAACCCTTGAACCTTAGACTTTTTTGATGGTTCACTATCGTGAACTCAACTCATTTTGTTATCTTAAGAAAGTTCTCCCTTGACAAAGAAATGAATGTCATGTATTAACTAAATGGTCGGAATTTTATAGATGTTTTGAAAGTTCACTATTGTGAACATCGGTTGAAGGGGTACGGGTTTGTGAGGCATTTTTGAGATGGTAAGAAAGGAGGCCTTTTATGGGAAACGAGAAAGAAGGACTTTCAACCGCTGAGGTTCTGCGGAAGACTCGTAGCTATGGGCAAGTGAGATGCCATAATCCCAGTTGCATGGGAAGACTGCAGCCGGAGCCTGGGGCGAAACAGGTGAAATGTCCTGTTTGTGGTTCAGAATTCCGACTGGTTTGGCTCAAGAGTGGTTTTCCTCGCATCAGAGGACCGGTATGGGATGTGAATAAAAAAATAGCCGAAGATGCGTTTGAAAGAAAAATGAAGGAGGAAAAGAAAGATGGCCCTCAATAGGAAGATAGCTTATATCGATCTCTCCACCGGCAAAATTGAAATCAAGCCCATTCCGCTCGATATACGGAAAAAGTTCTTGGGCGGCCGAGGATTGGATGCCTATTTGCTTTATAATCACACGGAAAAGGGAATTGACCCCCTTGGTCCCAAAAATACGATTATGGTAAGTGGAGGCGTCCTCACTGCCACCTTGGCATCAGCGACCGCAAGAACCCATGTGATGGCCAAATCTCCTCTTGCAGGTATGATCGGGAGTGCTAACATGGGAGGTTTCTTTGCCCCTGAGTTGGCCTGGGCAGGCTTTCATCATCTTGTCATCAAGGGGAAGGCAGAAAAGCCGGTTTACCTGTGGATCCATAATGGCAAGATTGAAATCCGTGATGGCCGCAACATCTGGGGGAAGACCGTCACAGATACCCAGTGGGCGATCCGGGAAGAGTTGGGGGATGAGGATATTAAGAGTTTGGTCATTGGTCCTGCGGGTGAAAACTTGGTCCGGATTGCAAACGTCATGACCGGAATTAAGAATTCTGGTGGAAGAACCGGAATGGGAGCCGTCATGGGCTCAAAAAATTTGAAGGCCATTGCTGCCCGCGGCACCATGGATATAAAAATTGCGCATCCAAAGGAAGCGCTCGATTTTAACAAACGGTTTATTGATCAAATCACGAGCGCAAAGGTCAACCAAACCCAGGGCACCCTTGGAACCCCTTTCATCTGGGGTGCCACGAACTCTTGGGGTGGAGTTCGATGCAGAAACTTCCAGTACAATCAGGAGCTCTATTGTGATGAAATTGAGCCGGAATCAATTGATGAAGCCTGCGCCGAGACGATAGGACCCTACCATATGACTGGTTGCTTTGGTTGCCAGGTTCACTGCCGGGCCAAGTACAAGATTCCAACCGGGCCTTATGCAGGAGTTTATGACGAGGGCCCAGAGTATACTTCCCAGGGTGCTTTTTGCGGAGAACCGGATTGCCGGAGTTTGGAGACCCTTTTAGTGGGTAACCACTTGGTGGACCAGTATGGAATGGATAACCTCGAGACCGGAAGCCTGATCTCCTGGGCCATGGAGCTCTATGAACTGGGAATCCTTACGACCAAGGAGACCGATGGATTGGATTTGCGTTTTGGCAACGATGAGGCGCTCTTAGAGATGGTGACACGCATCTGCTATAGGAAGGGCTGGTTGGGTGATACCTTAGCCGAAGGGGGGGTTATTGCTTCCGAGAAAATTGGGAAAAATTCTTTCGACTACCTGATCCAGGTCAAGGGTGTCAGCAACCTTCACTCTGATGAGCGGGCCACTCCCGCTCTGGCGCTCAATGTTGCGACAGCTTCTCGCGGCTCAGATCATTTAAGGAGCCGTCCGGCGATCGACCTGTATCATTTACCGGAAGGAGTGTTGAGGAAAATATACAGTAGCCCTGTCCCTTATGATGGGCCATTGAGTTCCGAGCATACTGAGTACGTTGGCAAGCCGTGGCAGGTCTTCTGGCAGGAAAACTGCTACATGGCGGTCGACTGCCTTGGCATCTGTAAGTATCACACCGTGTTCTTGGGGGCGACACTCCCCAATTTTGAAGATTGGCCCAAGGTGCTTTATTACAATACGGGGCTGGAACTTACTCCCCGGGAAATTTGGGATATTGCTGAGCGCTGTAATATGATGGAGCGGCTGTTCAACCTCCGCGAGGGTTTGAAGAGGGAAGATCTTTATAGGGGCGATATGCTCAATCACCGATACTTTGATGAGCCCTGTCGACGAGGTGCCCCCGATGTTGTCGGCAAAGCCATCGATCGAGAAAAATTCAAGAAGATGATTGATGAATTCTATGAATATAAGGGTCTCGATAAGGATGGCGTCCCGAAGCCAGAAACGCTCAAGAGACTTGGTCTTGACAAGGAACCCTCTCACCAGTTGTGATGCAAAGCGAATTAAACGAATGATAGCGAATGGATCGAAGTTTTATTCGTCAAATTCGCTGTTATTCTTGTTATTCGTTCAACGAAAGGAGAATGTGTGAATGGAACCGATGGGTAAAGTGCTGGCAATTACTCCCGAGAAATGTACCGGCTGCAGGCTTTGTGAGCTCGTTTGCTCCGTTTTCCATGATGGCGTCTCCAATGCAGAAAGAAGCCGTATAAAGATTGTGAAATGGGAGTCAGAGGGGCTCTACATTCCCATGGCCTGTCAGCAGTGCCAGGATGCGCCCTGCATGATTGTTTGTCCCGTGAAGGCCATTACCCGAGACGAGACACTCAGCCGGGTGATGGTGAATCACGATATATGCATTGGCTGCCGATCCTGCGTCACGGTTTGTCCTTTTGGCGCGATGAATTTCAACGTGAACGATCGAAAGAATTTCAAGTGCGATCTCTGCGATGGAGATCCGCAGTGCGTTCGTTTCTGTGAAGTCAAGGCCGTGGATTATGTGGATGCAGACCGGGTGAGTACCTCCAAGAAGAGAGCGGCTGCCGAGAAGATTACTGCCGCCAGAAAAGAGGCGATCGCCTTAGAATCAGGGCACAGTTAAAAGGTGTTCCTCCAGTATTTCATGGGTGTGTTCGCATTCCCACCTCAGGCAATGGAATATCTGCTATAAAGATGAGAGGGGCTGGTAGTAAATACCAGCCCCTCTCTTATTAGGGTTCCCAAAAGTCCTGGGGTCAGGCTTGACATTTTCACATTTTTTGATATCTTCCCGGGATGGCAAGGAAACCTCGAATCTATTATCCGGGAGCAGTCTATCATGTGATTCTCCGCGGAAACGCGGGGGAAAAGATCTTCTTTAGCGATAACGATCGCTACCGTTTCTACCTCCTACTTCAAGAAGGTCAAGAAAGGTTCGGGTATCTTATCCACGCCTTCTGCCTCATGCCAAACCATGTTCATCTTGCTTTCCAGGTGGGAAAGGTACCACTTTCTCGCATTCTTCAGAATCTGGTCCAGCGCTATACGATGTGGGTCAACCGACGAGAGGGACGAACAGGTCACGTCTTTCAAGGCCGCTATAAGGCGATCCTTTTGGATGCTGATGCGTATCTCTTAGAACTCATTCGGTACATCCATCTCAACCCCGTACGGGCTGGGGTCGCAAGGAGAGTCGAAGACTATCCTTGGAGCAGCTATAGAGCTTATTTGGGAGAAGTGGTTATTCCTTGGCTAAGCACGGACTGGGTGCTCGGCCAGTTTTCCAGCCGGAAGAATCTGGCTTTCCAGAGATTTAGGGAATTTGTCCATGAGGGAATCGGGGAGCCGCGGAGAGCTGATTTCCATAAGGGAACGAGTCAGGTCGGTATTCTCGGGGATGAGAAGTTTTCTGAAAAGGTGAGCAAATATGACCGAGACAGAATCGTACCGGGGTTAAAGCTTGAAGAACTCGTGAGAAGAGTCTGCCTCGAATGCGGAGTCGAACGGAGGGAAGTGGTGGGGTCGGGGAAACAGCGTCGTCCGGCCCAAGCTCGGGGTCTGCTCTGTTGGTTGGTGCGGGAGATAGGCAAACCATCGCTCACGGAATTGAGCAGAGAACTTCACCGTGATGTGTCGAGTCTGAGCATGGCCATAAACCGCTTGCTCAAGAATGTGAGGACGGACAGCGCTTTGAGGATGAGAATGGAGAGGCTAAAGCGGGATGTCATGAAAAGTGAATAAGTTGAGCCTGACCCCTTTCTGTGCGCGAAGGCGCTTCGGCGAAGGCAAGCCCTAGAAGCATTCGGAGGAGCCACGCCTGCGTGCCGTAACGCCTGCCTACCGCAGGCACGGGCTTCAGCCCGTGGGGCTCCGCATTCATCCCATGTCTAGTTTTTGTCCGAAGTGACGGTCCAGTCTACCGAAGTGTAAGGGATCTGAATATAGTTGAAAACCGTGGTGTTCACAAATTTTTGCACCAGCCTGCTTACATTGAAGCCAATACCTACGTAGAGTTTGCGCCGGCGATGGTCTGGACCGCCTTCCTCGTAGTCCTTGTAACCGCGGGCGTAATATCCCACATGAAACTCCAGATATCGCAAATAAGGATTCTTGATGAAATCGAATCCCTCGGCCTTGAGGGCTATGAGAAACTTCTGTCTCTCGTAATTGGTGGAGAACCCGAAATCGCGGGAATTAAATTCCGGTTTATACTCGATCCTGAAATCGATCTTGCTCGCCAGACTCGGGTATTTTCCCCATATATAGGCGATTCCACACCCTGCAATATTCAAGAGAAAATCCTCATAAGAAAACCCTTGGGACGGACTGAAGCCGTCCGCTATCTCCATGAATGTGTTTGCGCCAAGACTGGTCAGTGCTCCGTATAGATTGGCTTCCTTGTCCGTGTATCCCCACTTGCGATAGGTGTAAGAAAAGAGGTGACTCAGGGCATAGCAGGACCAAAAATGACCCAGCTTATCTGCACCTCCATACTTTGTGTCTCGTTCAAACCAACCTTCATTGTCAATACGGAAGCGCGACTGTCCGTATTCCCATTTCGCAAGGCCATAAATAAAAACGGCCACCATGGACCCCACGTTCAACAACAGCGTCTTCTGTCCGCGTGTAAAAAACTCCTCTTTCTCCGGTTGAATCTTATATCCATAGGTGAGGCCCCTATCGCTCTCTGATTGAATCTTCTCTCCAAACGCAGGAAACTCCTCTTTCTCTGCTTGAGTCTTCTGTCCAAGAGGAGGAAGCTCTTCCTTTCCCAATTGAGAAAAACTTAGTTGTTGCGCCCAGGAGGGACTTGCCAGGCAAAGGCATATCGTGATGAGAAGAAATAATTTAAAAGCGGAGCTTTTCGAGAAAGGCTGTATCCCCAATCGTTCCTCCATGGTCTGTTGATAACCCACAACCCCATTCCTGAAGATCCCCCTTCGAATGAACCCATGGTGCTGAGGGTCTGGTTGCGGGGCGACTCTCTCCTCGTGGCGAAATCGGGTTCTCAATGTAACAAGAAAACTTTCAAAAAGCAAAGGATAAAAAGTGGATCCCATCCATTCCGTCATAGGTGTTCGCTCATGCGACTTGACCTTCTCCTATCCCCCGGCGAGCATCGTAATCAGATGAATTTCGTCACCATCCTTAACGGGTTTAATGAGTTCATTCGGGTAGGCGCTGGCATGATTGACATAAATTTCAATGGTGTTGAGTAGTTTATCCTTTTTAGCAAAAAGCGCTTTTTCCATTCCGGGGAACTGTTTGACAAGCTGGTTCAGACATTCACCCACGGTGGTCCCCTCAACGGCTACTACCTGCAGACCATTGGTAAATTGCCGGTGCGTTGTATGAACATGGATGTTAATGGCCATGTCCCACTCCTTTCCCAGTGATCGCGTTATACCAAAGGACATCCGCAGTGATCACACTCTGGATTTCTATGGACGGTAAATTCGTTGAACGTAACTTGCAATCCGTCATAGATGAGTAACCGATTGGTTAACAGTTTGCCAATGCCCAAGAGGTACTTGATCACCTCCGTCGCTTGAATGCTCCCGATGACGGCTGGAGCAACCCCAATGACGGGAAACTTCTCTTCTGGTGCCGGACCCCGATGCATACATCTGAGGCAGGCTGTTTCACCAGGGAGGATGGTCATGACCCTTCCCTCAAACCCATTCACAGCGCCATGGAAAAAAGGAATACGTTTCATGATCGCACAGCGATTCAAGATGTAACGGGTCGGTAGGTTGTCCATGGCATCAACGATGACATCAAAGCCTTCGACAAGCTGGGAAATATTCCTTTCCGTGATGATCTCCGAGATGGCTTCAATCTCCACCGCGGAGTTAAGATTTCTCAATTTCGCTCTGGCAGAGTCAACTTTTCTTTTACCAATATCTTCTTCCCAGTGCAAGATCTGCCGGTTCAGATTACTCAATGCCACCTGGTCATGGTCGATCATCCGAATCATTCCGATGCCGGCGGCAGTGAGGTAGAGGGCCACAGGAGAACCGAGTCCCCCTGCACCCGCGATGACCACCCGTGATTTCTTAAGCTTCTTTTGTCCTTCCTCCCCAATCTCTTTGATCATGATTTGTCTATCGTATCTTTCCATCTCACTGGGTGTAAGCATAGCCGCCCCCCCCGACGTCGTTCGACACTCTCAATAAAAATCAGTCAATCTTGTGGTCATTTAGTTTAGGATAAAGATTAAAGGAATGCAAGAAGAGCCATGTGCGGGCTGATAGACCAACGATGAAGGCAGAACGTAGGGTCAACATCTCCTCTGCCTGCGCCTAGCTGCCGGTAGGCAGGCTAGGGGGCGCTCTGCTCTAGGCTGCTATCATCTTACCTGTTTGATGGATTCAATAAATTTGTTGGCGGCTTCGCGCTTTTTGGTCACCTGGATCATATCAGCGTCAACATAAGTGATGGCTTTCGGATCACAGAAGGCCACACACTTGGGATCGCCATCGCAGTAATCGCACTTCACGGTCACCCGGTCTTGGATATCAAAGAAGGGATGACCAAAGGGGCATGCGACGACACAGGTCCTGCATCCAATGCACAAATTCTTATCAATGACCACGCGGTTATTATTTTCGGCCTCCCTGTGGCACGCCTTGGTAGGGCAGACCTCGACACAATAAGCCTTTTCACAGTGGTTGCACGTCATGGGAAGGTAGATCCCCACATGCTCCCACTTGACCACTTTGATTCGAGCGCGGCTTGGATTGCTCGACCCGGTATGATGCACGGAGCAAACCAGCTCACAAAGACGGCATCCTGTACACTTTTGCTGATCCACGACCAATACCTTTTGCTCCATTTCAATTCTCCTCTATTTCATCGTCCTCAACTCATACTGGATTTCCATCAATCGGTGCATCGGAATTTGTTCCCTGATCCCAGCGGAAAGAACCCCCAGCCTCAGGAAGAAACCGCCGCAAAGGAGGACGACACCGGCAGCAAAGATGAGAACCGGATTTCCATGAGAGAGCGACGAGATGGTTTCAAGAACGACCGGGAAGATGAACCCAAGGAGGACGATCCCTCCCCAGAAGAGTAGCTTCTTCTCACCGAATAAAAGAAGGCGGACCGAATCCTTCCCCTGCTCCGAGGCTCTGTAGCTCCGGGAAAGGTAGAGAAAAAGGACAACCCCTTCAATTACCACCAGGATCTGTTCCCCACCCATCGATATCTTCAACGCGGCGGCATCGAGGGAAAAGAGGCCGGGCCCAAGGGTTGAAAGGATGATCGCCATCGATCCGGTGGAAAGTGCGGATACCAGGAAAAGAAGTGGAAGGAGATAGGTGTTCCATAAAGGGATTGATTTCGTCGCCTTTAAGAGAATGCCGGTATAAAGGGCAGTCCCAAAGGCAAAGATAAAAGCAATCATCTCAAGGAGATACCAGACAGGAGATCCTGGACGGAGCCATTCAAAAGGCAAAACAGACTTTGCCATCACAACGAGTCCAAATACGATAAAAATGGAGAGGATGAGAAATCCCCGGGCCACCCAGGAGGTTCTCGGGTTGAGGGCGGCGTAGAGGAACCTCCTTTTAATGCCCAAATCTAAGATCAGGAAAGGGGCACCAATCGCCACCAGGATGGGCCCCCATAAGAGGGCGACTTTTGCCGTATCGATAGGCAAACCCCAAATCGGAATGACCTTGGAAGGATTGATGAACCAGTTGATGAGGGCGCCGATGATATAAGAACCGGCTCCCATCCCTGCCAGATAGAGATAAATGGCGATAATCTCTTTCCACTCTTTTTGAGGTCTCAGATGCTTGACATATCTTGTCGGATGAATCGGCTCTGTCCTCATCCCAGTCTCTCCGGACTAAAATAGTTTTTTCCAAAATCGGTTTTTTGCATGAAGAAAAAGGAAGTTCTTCTGAATGAACAATGATAAGTCGGAGTAATGATACCACATAAGCCGTTGTTGTCAAGATTTAAAGAAAAAAGGTAAGCGTGATGGACCCATCCAGCGGTGCCCCCCAGCCTGAGACTTCAGCGCGAGCCTTTCGACACGCTGAAGGCCCTGAGTTCAATCGAGGGGCTCAGTTCGAACGCTCGGGTCGAAGGCAAGGCCCTGCGTTGGTGCTGGCGAGTCGAGAGATTGACTCTTCGAACGCGAAGAGGCGCACCTCCTGAGTTCGGAACAAGAAGCCTGCTCAATTGGAATTCGCGCTTGTGGGAGGCGGGCGAAGCGAACGGAAGGCGACCAGTTGACAAGGGGGGAACGAATTTGATATGCTTTTCGAAAAGTTCATTATGGTGAACGGATGAAAAAGAAGGGCTATTTCGCTCCCTCCGTTAGAAAGGCATTCAAGATCCTACAGATCATTGCTGATTCTCCCTCAGGCTTAGGCGTCAGTGAACTATCCAAAAGGCTGAACATGGGAAAAAGCACCGTCCATGGGATCACCACGGGGCTCGAGGCCTTGGGCGTTCTCGTGCGAGACCCCATACAGAAAAAGTTCGATCTTGGATATACGCTTTTGGAACTGAGCCGAAAAGCCCATGCGAAGATAGAACTCCGAGATGTCGCCAGGGGGCCGATGGAGCGGTTGATGGAAAAGGTGGGGGAGACCGTTTTTTTGGGGATCATGAATGGAGATCATGTAACGATCCTAGATGTGGTTGAATCTCATAATGAGATGAAGATCACTTCCCCGCCGGGGACGAGACTCCCGCTGCTTGCTGCGGCAACAGGGAAGGTCTTTCTTGCTCAACTTGAAGAGAAGAAGGCTAAAGAGATTATTCAAAGAATGGGTTTGGCCAGGTTTACTCCAAAGTCAATCTTCGATCCGAAAAAATTTCTTAGAGAAGCAGAGGAGTCGAAGAAGAGGGGTTATGCCATTGATGATGAAGAATATATGCTCGGGGTAAGGGCGATCGCTGCACCCATTCAAACGGCTTCTCCTCCTCTCGCTGCCGTTTGGGTGGTAGGATTCACTTCTTCGCTGGATGATCAGAAAGTGAAAGCGGCGATCCGAGAAATTCAGGAGGCAACGAGGGAGATCAATCGATCCCTTGGAGCGGCCCATAAGAAACGGCTGCTGGCTTAATTCGCAATGTTCCTCTACGAGGACCCTTTTTTTTCTTTTCAGGACCCTAGGTTCTTGAAAGGAAATAAACCGGCTGCTCCAACCGGAAAAAGAGAATCCGCTCAAAAACAACTCCCATCCCGCTGCTCAGTGCCAGAACAACGGCAAATGATCCCAAATCCTTCGTAAACAAGGGAACGAAAGTCAACATTCCGGGGATCAAAAGGACCGATATGAGAAAGGCGAGGGAGATTCCCCGGTCTTTGCCCGAATCGATCCGCTTAAGAGAGATCCAGGACGTTTTGCACAGATAATTCAGGTAGAGGAGGATGAGGTACCCCTTCGCACACAGGAGCGCCACCGTGAGAGGACGGAAAAAGGGATTTGGGTAAATAATAGAATAAAGTGCATAGCCAATCATGGAAGCCGAGACCAGATAATAGCCCACCAAGATGTTGGTCTTCCAGGCTGGGTGGGTATGAAATCGATAAGCCCATCCGGTTGACATTAGAAAGAGGATGGCTAGAATGAAACTGCTCCAGAGGTAAAGGGTTTCAAAACCCGGAAGGATTCCGATGCGAAACAGAAGTTGCGCTCCGAGCGAAACCGTAAGGGCTCCCGCCAGACGGATTTCCCAAACAAGGGGCGATCGGTGATTGATGATCATGGTGAAAAAACGAGCGGGAACAGTAAGGTGGGTAATCGAAGCAGTGGCTGCCAGAACCATGCAAGAAAAAGCGATGCCTATCCAGAGAATGGAGGGAGGGAAAAAGACAGACAGGATGGAAAGGCCAGCGGCGATCCTTGAAAAAAAGATGAAGAAGAGTAAAGGCAAATCCGCAGCATAGGCTGGGAACGACATCTTTTGCCTCTGGTATTCGAGGAGTCTCAAATAGGCTGGTTTAGGAAGTGGTCCGGTAAACGATGGATTCATGACGAGGTTCCTCCCTTCTGGGAATATCACTGATTTGACCTTCCTCCGTATGGGGAAGGGATGATTGGTCAGTCCAATAGCCTCCCTTATTTTGTAGAACGGATTCCATTTGCAGAATCTTCCTAATGATGTCCTGCAGATCTTCCTTGGACATGGCATAGCCGGTGGCTGCATCAATCAAGTCGATTATATTCGTCACCGTCATCAGGTTAAGACGGTTGACCACGATCGTACAGAAAGGGATGATGTCTGCCAGGACGTCTAGATCCTCATTTGAAGAAACCGGAGGCACTGGGAGTCGGAATCCATTCTTGCTCCCTTTCATGATCTGGTGGAGGATGGCGAAGGCTTTTTCGCCCCGATCCCAGATCGTCTCGAATTGTTTCAGATCTTCCTCTGCAAAAAGGCCGGTTTTATCCCCCTCTATGATCGCGGCCAAAAGAGAACCGGTCAAGAATGGATCAAGACCTTGGGTTTGACAAAGATGGTAAAGTTTCAAGGTGCACTCTCCATTGTACACCCCGATGCGCGGGCCCAACTGCCACGCCTTTTCCAGGTGAATTCCGCCAAGGACGCTCTCTTGATAGTGAATGCTCCGACCACAATGAACCGGACATGCAAAGCAGGTTTCCTGGCCAGAGAGATAAGTCTTCATAGAGTTTGTCCATTGGTCTTCTGACCGGGCGAGGTACCCCGTGTTGCCTTTTCTTATCGTCGTCCCTCCCTCACGGACGAGGAAACCGAACGCTCCTGTCTCTTTCGCCTTCCGCGTCTTCTGGGCCTTTTGAATCCTGTTTTTCAGGTTCAGGCAGAGGTTGAGGAACCGTTTGGGATCGTGAAAGGTTACTGGTTTCGCTCCCCGAATGGCAATCGCTTTGAGCTGCTTCACTCCGAAGAGATACCCCAGCCCGAGATGGTCGCCTGTCCAGGAAAGACGATGGATCACATTGGCAAGAGGGTGCTGTTTTTCGCCAGCAGGACCAATGCAGAGGACCTCAATGCTGCGGTCTCCTTTTTCCTCTTGAATGGCAACGGTGGTTTCGATCGTCTCTTTACCCCAGAGGTGACCTGCCTCTTCGAACTTCACCTTTGCGCCGTCGATCCAAAGATAAACGGGCCGGTCTGCCTTCCCAGAAAGGATGTATTGATCAAAACCGGTTCCTTTCAATGAGGCCCCAAAGTTCCCGGGCATTCGGGTGAAGGCATAAGCCGAAGGGTTACAGAGGGGTGAAAAGGACGCCATGCTGGTCCACCCGGAGCAGGGAGCCAGGGTTCCTGCCAACGGTCCTGCTGCAAAGGCAATCGGGTTTTCAGGCGAAGAAGGGGAGACAGGGGACCGAAAATGTCGGGAAAAGTAGGATGCGTTCAGACCCCTTCCGCCGAACAACTGCCGCCTGTCTTCCAAATCGATATCCTCAGGCCATGCTTTCTGAAGCGTGAGATCGATGCGAAGCCTTTTACCCGTCCATCCATTCGTCATCATAGCTGGATCTCCTTATCCTAATTTTACGGATTGAAGAAAGATTTTCCCGAAGGCCCGCTTCCGTTCCATCGAGGAGTCTCCTTCTGGGATATAAGAAAGGGCTCCGGCAGTGCAGACCTGGGTGCATAGAGGCAGACCATCACAGAGATCACACGTCATGGTTCGTTTGGTACCTGGGTGAAGCACTGGTGCACCATAAGGGCAAGCATAGAGACAGGACTTGCACCCAACGCATTGTTTTTGGTCTGTGACGACTGCGTCCGTTTCAGGGACCCGTTTCCGAGCACGCGTGGGGCAGGTGGTCATGCAGGGAGCCTTCTCACAATGCTGACAGACGATAGGCATGAAGACAGAGATCTCTTCCCACTTCTTCATGTGTATCCGGGACAGGGAAGAGCTGCAGGACCCTTCATGGGAGAGGCTGCAAACCATCTCACAAGATTGGCATCCTGTGCAACGTTCAGGAATAATCGAAATCGCACCCATCTTGATACCCTCCGAAGAAGTTCATTATAGTGAACAAGCAACACAAACTATAATATGACATGTGTCTCCATCTTGTCAAGTGTTTATTGGAGACTTGCGAACATTTCCTATTGGATGGTATTCTATGCAACCCTGAGGTTCGTTGTTTTGTTCATCATAGTGAACATGCTACTGGTCCCTATTTTTCTCCTCTTTTCATTAAAAAAAGAGGATACCCCTGGGGAATGGATGACCCATGTTCGCAGGCTGGCCGAAGAAAAAGGTTCGAAAAGGAAGAGGTGGGTAAAGAAAGAGCAATTGGGTGAGAGCAGGGAAGGGTATCCTAGAGGGAGCGAAGGATTCTTACAATATCATCTCCAACCTCATGCGTCTTCGAACGACCCCCAAGATCGGTAGTCCTCACACGCTTCTCGGCTAAGTTCTTTTTGACTGCCTGAAGTAAAAGGTCAGCCGCCGTTTTTTCATTCAAATAATCTAACATCATCTTGGCTGTGAGAATGGCTGCAATCGGGTTGGCTAATCCTTTTCCAGCAATATCAGGGGCCGAGCCATGAACCGGATCAAAAAACCCGGGGTAGGTTTTATCCCTTGGGTTGAAACTAGCTCCGGCTGCCAATCCCATCCCGCCGCTAACAGCCGCTGTCAGGTCTGAGAGGATATCTGCGAAAAGGTTGGAAGCAACAATCACATCGTAGCCTTTTGGATTTCGTACGACATCCATGCAGGCCGCGTCAATCAGTTTCGACTCCGTCTGAATCTCAGGAAATTGATGACTCATTTCCTTAAAGATGCGATCCCACAGGACCATTCCATATCGCTGGGCATTCGATTTGGTGACAGAGGTGACTTTCTTTCGCCCGTTTTCTCTTGCATATTCAAAGGCGAAGGCGATGATCCTCTCGATCCCCTTTCGGGTGAACAGCCCGGTCTGGATGGCCAACCGTGAATCTTCAATCCCGACAATCCCTCCTATAGTGGAATATTCTCCCTCCGTATTCTCTCGAATGACAACGATATCGATTTCTTCTTCGGAGATATTGGTAAGCGGAGACCCAACGCCCCGGAAGAGATAGACCGGCCGGAGCCCTACGTAAAGATCGAATCCCATTTTGATGGGGAGGAGAAGTCCGTGGAGGGTGACGTCATCCGGGATTCTCGGGTCGCCGACAGCCCCCAGATAGATGGCATCAAAGTTTTTCAGGATCTCCAAGCCCTCTTCGGGCATCATCCTTCCATGCTGGAGGTAATATTCGCTACCCCAGGGAAAATATTCGAATTCGAATTGAACATTTTCAATAATCCCCGAAAGGGTATTTAAACATTTGACCCCTTCTGAGATTACCTCTTTTCCAATTCCGTCTCCTGGAATGACAGCAATGCGATGCATAGATGCTCCTTCCGACAGTCTATTCGATCAGGCAACCTGTCGACAATGGGACGAGCAAAAAAAGGGACAGGCTACCTCCTTTTTGAAATATAAAGCATTGAGTAAAAAGTAGCCTGTCCCTTTGTCCTGCTTATTTATCTTTTTATCCTTGCTTCACTTGGCGGAATCTATTGACGTTCAGGCCCCCTTTCTGACAAAATCGTCGGTCTCCTTCCAATCAAAGGAATGGGCAGTGTCATAAACTTTTGACTCAATAACCCCAGACCGATTAAAGCTAATCCTGTCAGGTCTGTTATTGGGGATGGATGAAGAACAGCTATTCCACCAGCAAAAAAGAGTAATCTCTCTAATGCAGTTGTTGGTTTGATCCAATGCCCCATGACTGCGGCTTCCAAGGGAAACATTGCAAGAATGGCTAAACCGGCCATGAGAATAATGTCGAAAGGAGTTCCCTTCATTAAAAATACCGGGTAGAAGACAAAGAAAAAGGGCATAATATAACCCCCGATGCCCAATCGAATTGCGATCCAGGCTAATCGAAGCCAGTTGGCACCCGCAATGGCAGCGGCGGTAAAACAGGCAATACAAACAGGCGGAGTGAGCCCCGACTTTATGGCAAACCAGAAAATGAACAGATGTCCTGCAAGAGGTGGCAGCCCCAATCCTTCCAAGGCTGGACCCAAAACGGCTGCGGCAATCACATAGGCTGCTGTGGTGGTCATGCCCATACCCAGGATGATGGCGCACACCATGGTAGCGATGAGGGCAAGGAATATATTGACTCCTGCCAAGGACATAATAATCTCTGAAATCTTGACGCCAAAGCCCGTTAAAGAGATCATGGTGACTGCCATCTGGACACAACTCATCATGACCATGAGCCAGGCGAGCGCTGTACTGATGGCTCGGTAGTAGGCTTCTCCAATTATTTTGATCCGCTGCCAAGCTCCCTTAGGCGTCCAGGGACCACCAATGACCATAAATAAAAGCATGGCTGCAATCAGGGACCAAGCTGCACAGATTTGTGGAGGGATGTACATGAGGAGCAGAACGAGGAGCAGCCCTATGGGGATGAAGACCATCACAACCTGTTTGGGAGCAAAGACCTCGCTGAATTTGGGAATGAGTTCTGGTGGTAATTTGCCCAATCCATACCGCTTCGCTTCGACATAAATTCCTGCCCATACCCCCGCATAATAAACAAGAGCCGGAATTACTGCACCAAGCATAACCGTCAGGTAAGGAATGTTGAGAAACTCTGCCATGACAAATGCACCCGCTCCCATGATAGGGGGCGTGATCTGTCCTCCCGAGGAGGCAGAGGCTTCTATCGCTCCCGCTAACTCAGGTCGGTAGCCTACCTTCTTCATGGTTGGAATCGTAAACGAACCTGTGGTGGCAACATTGGCAACAGAGGAACCGGAGAGCATTCCAAAGAATGCACTGGAGACGACAGAAATTTGTCCTGCACCGCCTGTCACCCGACCACCCGTGAACCGGGCTAAATCCATAAACCCTTTACCGACGCCCACCGCAAATAATACGGGCCCAAAGATGACAAATAAGGCAATGACGCGACTGGTTAGGTCCGTTAACAATCCCCAGATGCCTTCGGTCATGAGATAAAGTTGGTAAAAAATCTCCGTGTAATGATAGCCCGCATGACCAAAAAAGCCGGGGATATATTCTCCGAAGAGGGCATAAAGCAGAAAGAGAAGCACGAGGACGGGAATCGCCTTTCCCAACGCGCGCCTGGTCCCCTCCAGAAGTAGAATGCTAAGAACCACTCCAAAAATAAGCTGATAATTTTCATATCGTCCAACAGCTCGAGCCACCTCTTCCCAGTAAACCATAATGTAAATGCATGGAATAACAGCAATGACTAACAAGAGAATGTCCAGCCATGAAGGTGAGTTTCTTGTGCCATAGAGAATTTTATCCCGTAAGGACGTGCCTTTTGCGGACAACCGCTTCTGATCAATGGGATAAAGGAGAAAGACTAAGGCTAAACCAAAGGTCAAAGAAATGCCTCCCTGAAGGAGAGGATGGAGGGCTATGGTGAGGGCGGTATAAACCAAGAAGATTGACCAACAAGCAACCATGATGGCGGTGATCCATTTCCAGACTCCGGTAAGTTCTCTCATTTGCTCACCTTTCAGAAAAGGGGGATATTTTTAGGACAGAAATACCCCCCCCTGTTCAAACTCTAGAAAGATCTTTGCCGAGTATAATTATTCCACGACCGTTATATTAAAGGTTCCGACGCTGCCCTTGTTGCCAGTCGCTTCAACTTTATAGGTCCCTGGTGGTGTCTTGACAGGGATCCCTGAGCTGACTTCAAAGGCACCATTTTTGTTGGCAACAACCACATCTGTCTTACCCGTACCCAGACTGTGATAAACATCCCCAACCGTCATGATGATCTCCACCTCTTCTCCAGGCAGGAATTGAGTGCCATTTATAATAATGGCCGTACGGGCTTTAGCGCTGGCGGGTTGAATCGTAAGGGTTGCCGCCCTTTCGCGTGGTGCTCTGGGGACGCAGGCGAAGAGTGATAATACGAGAAGGCAGCAGAGAGAGATCATCCCAATTTTTCTTATGCAACCAAACCTTGAATCAGTCATATGCTTTCCCTCCTTAAACAATGTCGTTAGTCGTTGACTACTTCATCTCCGGTGGGATCAATTCAGGAGGTATCTTTTGACCAACTTCTCTATAGAATTTGACTGCTCCTGCATGGAAAGGAACTTTCAGGCCGAAATTCACGGCATTACCCACCATATCGTCAAACTTTCCCTGCTTCAATGTGGCCAGAGGAGAAATGAGGGCGGCTCGATTGTCCCATATTGCTTTGACCACTTTGTAGACAACATCGTCAGGGACCTTCTTGACTACAAAGTCACCAATCACATAAGCATAGCTGAGCTGGTCCTTAGTAACAGCTTTAAATAGCCCTGCAGGTATGGTCATGCTCCGATGTAATCCTGGTTGTACTTTTTCAGCCTTTTCCATGAGTTCTTTCGTAACCGGGACAATGGTAATCTCCATGGCTGCTTCAATATCCAGGACTGCAGCATCTTTGAACCCTGCCTTGAACCAGCCATCCACAACACCAGCTTTCATCGCATCAGGACTAGCTCCCAGTCCCATCAACTTATAATTGGGTTTTATACCAACAGCTTCAAAGAAATACTCCATGTGCCAGCCAGACGTTGTCCCAGGGTTCATGGCATACGGTTTCCCTGCAAAGCCCTCCACCGTAGTGATTCCGCTCTTCTTGCTTGCCACTAAGTGAATGGGAGTAAAATAACCGCCCCATAACGTTCTTAGGTTTTTGTCGGGTTTACCCTTCCAATCTAAAATCCCTAAATAGGCGGCCGCAGCTGCTCCGGTGCTGGCTGGACCAGTGTGTATGGTACCCCTTCGGAGCCTTTCCAGGTTCTCCACATAGCCGCCCGTCTCAACCACAGTCACCATAATATCACCACGATACGCCTTGTTGATGATACCAGCCATCGCTACGGTATTCGCGTACAGGCCAGAGCGAACGCTCGTTGCTCCGAATTTTAAACGGAATGCTTTAGCTGTAGCAGGTGAGGCGAGGGACAGAATGAGCAAGCATGAAACAGACAAGCTTAGAATAAGGATCAGACACTTTTTAATCATTTTTCCCTCCTTCAATAAATATTGTGGCGTTTCAAACCATGAGTAATTCCCATTACTTATCATAATGAACCCACCTCCTTCTATGTTTGTTATTTTCCGCTTATCTATCATTTCACCCCTCTTTTGTCAATTAGAAATTTGGTTTGACGGATAGGTATCAAAGGCATACGGAAGGAAAGAATTCTGACTCTCCTTTATATATTTCCTCCATAAATTAAGATAACGTTTAATGAACGAAGGGATGTTGAAAATGTGATTAATTCTTCTTGTATTCAATCAGAAAGGTCTTATAATATTTTCGAATTCTTAAGGTGGACAAGCAGAGGAAGGAATCCGTCAGGGGTAGGGGTCTTGAAAAAGGTGATGGTCGGGGAAAAGACCGACCGAACAAGGAGCTGGCATGAGAGGAACAGAGAGTGGCTTATACGGATGAGCTCAAACGACTGATCAAACGAGTGGAGCAGACCCAGCCCGAGCGGGTCGTTTGACACTCGATCATGTAAGAAAGTATCATAGAGAACTGGAAGAGGCAGGGATTGATCGAACGAAGATATCACCCATCCTTCTTTCAGACTATTCGAATCCAGAGGTGAGGGACAGGCAGCTGACCAGTATCTACGAAGGGACGCTGAGATAATTTTTGATTGCAAATTGTAGATTTGAGATTGAAAGTCTAAAATCTGAAATCTGAAATCTAAAATCTGGTATCGGACTGATGGGGATCACACAAGAGCTTGTCAAATACTGCAGCGGATTGAGGTTTCACCAACTTCCCGATCTCTAAGATCAAATCCGAAGAGGTGAAGCGGGCGATGAGATTGGTTGAATGTGTGGCGGACCCTGAATTGGACAAAACGTTTCCCAGGCGATGGGGCGCGACTGCGGAAATATTAGCCCGAGAGGGTAGGACATATTTCACCAGGGTTGATTATTGTAAGGGTGACCCTGAAAATCCGCTGTCGTGGGACGAATTGATCGAGAAGTTCCATGGACTATGCCATCGAAGGATGACGAAGGAGAGGCGATTAAAGGTGGTGGAGACGGTAAGGTGCCTAGAAAAGGTGGGTGACTTAAAGAAATGGTCTCCACTTTTGTTAAGGAATCGATAGATACGGGCGAGGGTGATCGGTTACAATCGAACAAGAGTCCTTGGGACTATTTTTGAGGAACGAAAGATTCTAACGGAGAGATTTAAATGATATTTTCGGGAGGAAGATAAGCATGAAAGATTCAAAATGGATTGCGACGGATTGCACGATCTGCTACCACAGTTGTGGGATGAATGTCCTGGTTGAGGACGGCCGGATTGTCAAAGTGGAGGGGCTTAAGGATCACCCCTTGAACAAAGGCCAGCTTTGTCCGAAAGGGGAGAAAGCCATCGAGTTGGTCTATCATCCGGACCGGCTCAAATATCCTCTGAAAAAAGTCGGCAGCAGATGGGAGACGATTCGTTGGGAGCAGGCACTGGGAGAGATCGCTGAGAAATTAAAGAAATTGAGGAAGGATTTTGGGCCGGAAGCACTGAGCATCTTTTCGGGCTCCATCGGGGTCGAAAACCTTGAAATGATGGAGTTGGCCCAGCGGTTTAAGGGAGCCTTTGAAAGCCCAAACTTCATTTCGGTAGAAGGAATCTGCTACCGGATGCGGATCCGGGCTAGGCAGATGACTTTTGGTAAGTACCCGGTTGAAGAGATGAATACCAAATTCTATATTCTCTGGGGTCACAATCCTGAGCAGTCGGACTTTCCGTTGAGCCTTGCCATTCAGGAGAACGTGGCCAAGGGGTCGAAATTGGTGGTGATCGATCCCAAAAAGATCTCCTTGGCAAAAAAAGCAGAAATGTATCTTCCCATTCGACCGGGGACCGATGGGGCCCTGGCGCTGGCACTGATGCATGTCATTGTCAAAGAGAAACTGTATGACAAGGAATTTATCGATAAGTGGACCTATGGATTTGATCGATTGGTTCCCCATGTGGAGCCCTACACGCCGGAGTGGGCTGAGAAGATTACCTGGATTCGGGCCAATGACATCCGCAAGCTTGCCCGGCTTTATGCGACGGCGGAAAGCGCAAGCATCTTTCAGGGGACGAATACTCAGGACCAGACAGCGAATGGGACGCAGAACAGCCGCGCCTTTTCTCTTCTTCAAACGATTACGGGGAATATTAACAATCCTGGAGGTTGGGTCATCAGCCCGAGACTGATTCTTACCGGGTTGGGACTTCCCACGGACAGGACGCCCATTGGGGCTGCAGACTATCCCCTTTTTTATGAGATCTGGGGAAGGAGAAGTCCTTATGGACAGGTGGTCTGTTTTCCTGAGAGCGTTCCCGATGTGATTAAAGCCCTGATTGTAACCGGGGGAAACCCAGTCGTGAGCATGCCTGATTCGAATGCTTTCCGGGAGGCCATGAAGAGGCTCGACCTCCTGGTGGTGCTCGACCTTTTCATGACCGAGACAGCTGAACTGGCCCATTATGTGTTGCCAGGGTGCACCCATCTTGAAAAGAACGGGTTGGCTTACAGTTACAATGTCTGTCACGGGATGCCCTATTTGATGCTGAGGAAGAAGGCCATTGAACCCTTCTATGAATCCTGGTCGGAGTTCACGTTCTGGAAGGGACTGGCCAACGAGATGGGTTTTGGTGAGCTCTTTCCCTGGGAGACGGATGAAGAGGTGGTGGCGCTTGAACTGAAGTCAAGCGGATTGAGTTACAAAGAGCTAAAGGAAGAGAAGGCGGCAGGGGCCTATTATATGGAGAAGAAGTATGGCATGGGGGACTATGAAAAGAAGGGCTTTTCGACGCCCTCTAGAAAGATAGAAATCTATTCGGAGACCTTTGAGAAGGCAGGGTTTGATCCCCTTCCGACGTATCGTGAGCCGGATCAGAGTCCTATGAGCGGCTCTGAACTCTATCTGAAATATCCCCTCATCTTGACCACAGGGGCACGCATCCTCTATTACACCCATGGTCAGCATCGGAACATTAAAGATCTGAAGGAGAGGAGTCCAGACCCCTTTGCTGAACTTCATCCCAAGACAGCAAAGCAATATGGGATAAGGAATGGAGACCCTGTTGTTGTGGAGTCGAATAGGGGGAAAATCAAAGTGAAGGCCCAGGTTACGGAAGATATGTTGGAGGGTGTGGTGAGCATCCCCCATGGGTGGCCCGGAGAGGCCAATGTGAACCTCTTGACCGATGCCCAGTGCCGGGAACCGATTATGGGGTATCCCCAGATGAAGTCCCAACTCTGTTCAATTAGGAAGGTGGGCTGACCCAAGAACCGGTCAGAACGCGTGAGATTATTGCCAGAAGTCGGTCGGGCAAGAATATCTTCAAAGTTTTACAATTGCGGTTATTCGGGAGGGCATAGGTAACAGGGCTCGGCAGTAAAACGAAGATATATTGGGTTTTTGATCCCGAGTAGTTTGCGCGAGAAGGTAGTGCTGCAAACCTTCTCCGATATTCCTGCCCGCCCTTCTTGAGCCTGAGCTTTTTTTCAGGGGTTCGGAGGAAGATTTTATTCCTTCCTTTTTTAAAGCCTGCCGGCCCCGGTCCCGACCGAGGGCGGGGTAGGCAGGGGAGGTGAGGAGGGATGAGGTTGTGGATGAAGTGACTTGAGTCAGGACTTGAAGGAGATTTGAATATGAATACAGCTGAAGGTAAAAAATACTGGAACCCGATTATTGAAACACTTCCACGGGAGAAGCTTCAGGAGGTTGAACTGAAGCGTTTCAGGGAGCTTTTGCGATGGGCGAAAGATCAGTCTCCCTTCTATAAGAGGAAACTCCACGGTATCGAGCCAGAAGATATTCGAACCATGGAGGATGTGGCAAAAGTTCCCATGACCGAGAAGGATGAGCTCAGAACAGCTCAAGAAGGGAAGGAGCCATATCTTTATGGCGATCTTCTTGCTGTTTCCCCTGAGAGACTGTCCACATTTCATCAGACTTCTGGTACTACAGGAAAGCCAGTTTATTTTCCAGATACCTATGAGAGCTGGCAATGGTGTGTGGAAGTCTGGTGCTATATCCTCCATGCAGCAGGGTTTCGGCCCCAGGACCGGGTCTTTATCCCATTTGCTTACAATGTCTACATTGCATTTTGGCAGGGCCACTATGCTGCTGAAAAGTTGGGATGTGAAGTGGTCCCGGGGGGAGCCCTTGATACGCAGGGCCGGATCCAGAAGATTGGGGAGGTCAAAGCCACTGCACTCATGAACACGCCTACCTATGGCCTCCATATGGCGGAGGTAGCAAAGGAGATGGGGATCGATCCCACGAGGGATTTAAATATCAAGAGGATGATCTCCGCAGGAGAACCCATGCCAGAGCCGACCCGCCTCCGTTTGGAAGAGTTATGGGGTGCCGATGTATATGACCATATCGGAGGGACGGAACCTGGCGGATGGGCAGGGATGTGTTCCGAGAAGAGAGGGATGCATGTGATCGAACCTCATTATCTTTTTGAGATGGTCGATCTCGAGACGATGTCCAAACCCATTCCTCCCGGAACGAAAGGGGTGGCTGTGATTACACCCCTGTGCCGAAGGTGTATTCCCCTTATTCGATTTAATTTGAAAGACATGATGATGGTCATGGATGAACCCTGCCCCTGCGGCCGGACTTCCATCCGGGTGGATCAGATTGGGGGGAGAGTCGACGATCTGAGAAAGATTCGGGGAGTCTTCTTTACCCCGGCGGTCGTGGAGGAAGTCATCCGGGGGAAATTCCCGGAGGTTGTAGAATTCGAGACCCATTTGACCCAGGAAGAGGTGATGCCAGTTCTTTCATTGAAGGTAGAGCTTGATTCTTCGATTGGAGAGAGCCAAAGCAGAGAGATTAAGAATCGTATCCGGGAAGGACTGAAAATAAGAACAAACCTCACCTTCGAGATCGAATTGGTGAAGCCTGGAAGCCTGCCCCGGTATATGTTAAAGTCAACGCGCTTTAAAGATTTTACAAAGAAATCATAGGAAGGGGAATATGGAATACGATCTGAATGCCATGGATATGGAGATCGGAGCGATTGAGGAGAGGGCGAAACGATTAAAGGAATTGGGAACTGGGATCGAAGCCATTGAAAGGAATGCGGATGCCATTCTCGCCTTTGTCTATCTCCTCAAAAAGAGCGTTTCGGATATCATCGAATGATTCGATAGAAAACGAGAAGGGAGTAACATGAAAGAGGATGCTGAGGTTCGATGCCGGTCCTGCCACCATCGATTCAAGACACCGGCTTTACAGCCATTGGTGGAATGCCCCAACTGCTCACAGAAGTGGAAACTGAAATGGTTTGACGAAAGCACGGCCACGATCCTGGCTCCCGAATCCTGGGTGGAGTTTCAGAGAAAGATGAAGGAGGTCGAGAAATGAACCCCATGGCTTTCATCGATCTGTCCACTCAGGAAGTGACCGTCAAGCAGATTCCAGAGAAGATACGACGCCTCTACCTGGGAGGGCGGGGAATCAATATGTACCTCCTTTACAATCATTTAAGAGAGGGGGTCGATCCACTTGCTCCAGAGAACCCATTGATTTTTGGGGCAGGGCTCCTGACGGGGACACATGGGATCGCCACTGCCCGTTTTAATATTTCAGCCAAATCTCCGGAGTCGGGAAACCTTGGAGACTCGAATTCCGGGGGGTTCTTCGGACCAGAGCTCCGTTTTTCAGGTTACGACCATCTTCTTATCAGGGGCCGCTCTCTCGCGCCGGTCTATCTATGGATTCACGATGGAGAGATTGAGTTTAGGGATGCGAGTCACCTGGAACATCAGAACCTCCCTCAGACGTTGGATGCTATTCGGACGGAGTTGGGGGATCAGGATATTCAGGTGGCCGCCATCGGTCCGGCGGGAAGAAGACTCGTCATCTTTGCCAACGTCATGTGTACCATAGGGGATGCAGCGGGCCGAACCGGTATGGGAACCGTTATGGGATCAAAGAACCTATGGGCCGTTGCCGTTCGTGGTAGACGACCTATTGAGGTTGCTCACCCCAATAAGTTGATGGAAGTGGCAGCAAAGCAGTACCGTCAGATCACCCAGACGAAGGGTTACAAGGCAACCGCCCTGTATGGAACTCTGATGCGATTAAGTATCTCTCGGACTCAAGGCCAGGAACCCGCCCTGAATTTCCAATACAATATGCTGGAGTCGGGTGGGGAGGAGTTCGACCCAGAGGTATTCATCCAGAAGTATGAATATGGAAAGATGGCGTGTTTTAACTGCCCGGTTCACACAAAGCACCTTCACCGGGTCACTTCAGGGGCACACAAGGGTCTCACGGGTGCAGGTCCCGAATATGGAGGAGCAGGCTACTTCGGGTCCTCCTGCGGGACAGGGGACTGGGTGACGATTATGGAGTGCTGGGACCTCTGTAATCAGTATGGGCTGGATATCTTGACCACAGCAGGGTATATCGCCTGGGTCATGGAACTCTATCAAGGGGAGTTGATCGATGATTCGATCACAGGAATGCCGCTTCGTTGGGGAGATCACGATGCCATGACCAACCTGATCCATCAAATGGGGAGGCGTGAAGGATTCGGAGGACTCCTATCCGATGGTTGGCAGAAGGCCAATCTGAGGTTTTTTGGTGAAAAAGCAAAGGAGTATGAACAATACATTCCCACGATCAAAGGGATGACTGTCGATCAGGATACGAGGGGGACGAAGGCGATGGCCCTGGGGGCAGCCACAGCCACCCGGGGAGGAGGGTGTCACCTCCGGAGTCGTTTTACGATGGAGGAGATGGATCTCCCTCCGGAGGCCACCAAGAAGATCATTGGCCGACCCATTACCCCGGATCCGGACTCATATGAGGGGAAGGCCTATCCAGCGATTTGGACTGAGAACCTCTGTGCGATTGGAGATGCGCTGGGGATCTGCCGGTTTGTGACGAAATGGTTGAGCCCAGGACTTCTTGGATTCAAAGAATTTGCGGATGCTGTCAACGCCGTGACCGGATGTGACACAACCCCGGAAAAATTGATAGAAATAGGAGAGAGGATCTATAACTTAGAACGGCTCTTCCTCATCCGGGAAGGGTTGGATCGAAAGGATGATCGTGTTCCAGAAAGGTTTCATGAGCCTTGGAAATACGGGTTTCAAAAAGGGTCCCGTATTGAAAAAGAGAAGTTTGAAACACTCCTGGATGAGTATTACAGGGAGCATGGTTGGGACACGGAGGGGATTCCAAAGAGGGAAACGCTCGAGCGATTGGGACTCGCGGACGAGCCTTCTCATCTAATTTAGATTGCAGATTTCGGATTGCGGATTCTTGAGAAAAATTCGAAGCACGAAATTCGAATTTCGAAACAAGTCCAAATGAACGAAGCACTAAATGTGAAACTTGAAGACTAACCCTTTTGAAGTTTGGTCATTAGAATTTTGAATTTGTTTCGGATTTCGATATTCGTATTTCGGATTTTGAAGAACTCGCTCAAAGCTACTACGCCCGCTTAGGAGTTGGATGAATGAAGAAAATTATTGTCTATCCTGAAAGATGCACGGGTTGTCGTCTCTGTGAATCCATCTGTGCCCTCTACAACGATAGAGTCAATGATCCGAGTCGATCAAGAATACGGATTGCAAAGAAGCACTCTCTGGGGCTCAGCAAACCCGCGGTCTGCCATCAGTGTAAGAATCCTCCCTGTGGCAAGGTCTGCCCGGTAGAGGCCATCCAGAAGGATTCAGATGGATTGGTGAGAATCGATTACGAGCTTTGTATCGGTTGCGAAGCCTGTGTCTCCGCATGTCCGTTCGGAGTGATGATGGCCTTACCTGATCGAGTCGTCAAATGCGAGCTCTGTGGCGGAGATCCTCAGTGCATCCACTATTGTGCCACGGGAGCAATCGAGTATGGGGATGCCGAGAGTCTCAACCAGCAAAAAAGGGTCCGAGATCTAAACCTCGCCCTCACCTCTCTCCTTGAGACTGTGTCGTAATATGAAAAAAACCGACTTTTTCAAAAGGGGGGGAGGCGGTCGGGTGGGCGGCTTGCCGGGAAGCGGCTTGTCAAAGGATAATGAGACGCTTCCCAAAGATTTAGACCTGCCTGCGCGTAGCCGCTCCCGCCTACGCGAAGCCCTCGCTTCAGCGGGCGTAGGTAGGTCGGCGAAGGCAGGGCGGTATCCTTTAACCGTTCGGATTAAGGCGTGCCAAGGGTATAAAGACATTCGATTTTATAGAAGCGACGATTTGCCATAATCTAAAAGACCCGCATTCTAAAGCTTTGGAACCTGACTGCCTCTCCCCCTTTGTTTGCGATTACGATACAGCCTCTTGGGAGAGAGGGCAGGGGTGAGGGGAAAGCTGAGGAGACCTAAGGATGTCGATCACCATTAAGGCCTTTCGCCCCTTATCCGAATGCCTCGGGAACAGCAAGGTTGAAATGGAGTGGGCCGGAGGGACCTTAGAAGACTTGATTCGTTTACTCGTCGAAAAGAGAGGCCCTGAGGTGGAAAGAGAGCTCAAGGGAGAGGATGGGTCTTTTGCCTACCTGGTTTCCATCAACGGAAAGATTCACAGAGAACTTTCGACGCTTATCCGAGACGGGGATGAGATCTTTTTCTTTACACCTTTAGGAGGAGGGTGAGGAGATGAGGCAGAGGATTTGCCAAATCCCGGATAAAGCTTTCAACTTCATCGACCGACTGATGCGCCACCATCTACGCAGATCACCGATCCTGTGATGTAGCTCGCCTCATCGCTGGAAAGAAAGAGATGGACACGGGCGATCTCTGCCGGGTCAGCAAAACGGCCCAGGGGGATTCCTTTTAGGAATTCTTTTCTCATTTCTTGAGAGAGGTTGGAGATCATAGGGGTCTCGACGGTTCCCGGGGAGATGCAATTGACCGTGATTTGATATTTTGCATACTCCAGGGCCAGGGTTTTGGTCAAACCGATGACGCCTGCCTTCGCAGCTGAATAGCCAGCCTGTCCGACATGTCCTTCCGTCCAGATGGAAGCCGTGTTCACAATCCGACCATAGCGCTGTTTGCTCATGGGCGTAAAGACTGCCCTGCTGCAGAGAAACGTCCCCTTCAGGTTGATATCGATTAATTGACTCCATTGTTCCTCTGTCATCTTTTTTGCAACCGCGGCAATGTTGAGGCCAGCATTATTGATGAGAATGTCAACCCTTCCAAATTCCCTGAGGGTCTTCTGAACCACCTCTTCTACTTCATTTCGATTCCGGACATCCACTCGTTGAGAAAGGACCTTTCCCCCCTTTTTTCTAATCTTCTGAGCTAAATCCTTGATCCTCTCCGATCGAATGTCAGCCAGAACGACCGAGGCTCCCTCTTCAGTGAAGCGCCATGCCGTCGCCTCTCCTATGCCACTCCCTGCTCCAGTGATAAGCGCTATACGATTCTTCAGTCTCATGAATCATCCCTGGTTCTGAAATCGAATGACCAATGCCCCAGAGATTGCTCTTTCGGAATCCGCAGTACCTTTTTCGTGCTCACTACCTCCCCTCCACCAGGAGAGGGAAGCTTTCTGGAGTATTTTGAAAAAATGTTAGAAGAGAATTCTGAAATTTAAAGTGGGTATCGAATATCCAATTTTCAACTTAGCGATAAACGCTCTGTTCTTGTTTGGTTATCCTCCAGTCTATTTGTATCCTTCCTTGAGGTTTTTCCCAACTTGCCATCATAATGAAATGCTTCTTTAATTGTCAAGGGGAGGTCATGGTTCCCTGTAGTCCGTCAGAAGCTGTGAAAAAACAGACCTGGTCATTTCACGCCCTTTCAGGACGAGTCTCTTTCCAAAACTTTAGAATCGCGGAGCGTCATAAGAAGGGCAACCTTTCTCGGCAGTAACTCTTTAGCGTTATTACCATTGAAGCCTCTTGAGTTAACTTCTAAAAGGTCCCGCCCTGCCTTCGCCGACCTACCTACGCCCGCCGAAGCGGGGGCTTCGC
>Ga0209427_10000204_pt1 | contig 59019 bp, 59 predicted proteins | sample DeeMarSWOR136_30_FD_187465 | JGI IMG/M metagenome (GOLD analysis project Ga0209427, IMG submission 187465) | Marine sediment microbial communities from White Oak River estuary, North Carolina - WOR-1-36_30 (SPAdes) (version 2) | ecosystem: Environmental > Aquatic > Marine > Intertidal zone >...
TATTCGGACCAATATCTGGGACTACCGTAAAACGATGATTTCAATATCCGCGCAACACCCCGAGACCCACCAAGCCGCACAACGAAGGGGCGAACAGATATAACTCTCCCGACCACAAGATCCGATGACGGGGCTCGAGCCCATTGAGCAAGGGATTCAACGTCGTTTCCGAGGGGCAGAGGTACTCTCTCCGGGTTTTCAGGCGGTACTTCTACCCCTTACCCCACAAGATCGACGGGGAGGAGCATGTAGTCCACTCCGACACAGGGAGGGAGGTGGAGATAGACTACGAAAGGGCCGAGCACTATGGACTCGACGACCCCTTCAGCAGGATGGCCCTAATCAGGCTGGCCAGGGCGATGGGCTGCCTGAAGTGCGACGCCGGGGAAGATGTGGTCAAGCACTGCAGGGTCACGATCTGCAACTCAAGAGAGATGAACGAGGCTGAGGAGGAGAGGTGGATCCCCTTCGACCCCAAGAAGCTTGAGCCCCTCGACGAGAAGCTAAAGAGGCTGGAGAGGAGGGTGGAATGGCAGGGGAGGCTATCATCAACCGACCAGTAAGAAAGGTACGTAATTTGAAAACAGAGAATGAGATAACATGAGAGTAATCGAAGAGGGGAACGACGTCCTCCTATACCTGGACGAGAGAAGGACGTACTTGGTGCAGATCGAGAAAGGGAGGCAGTTCCACACCCACAAGGGCTTCGTCGATCTGGGGGAGCTCGTGGGTAGGCCCTATGGTTCCACCCTGGTCAGCAGCCTGGGAGTCAGTTTCCACGCCCTAAAACCCCTCATCAGGGACAGGATACTCAAGACGAACAGGCGGACCCAGGTCCTCTACCCCAAGGACATCGGATACCTGATACAGAGGCTCGGCATAGGCCCTGGCAGCAGGGTCGTCGAGGCTGGGACAGGGAGCGGGGCTCTCACCATGGCCCTCGCCACCACCGTGAGGCCCGACGGCAGGGTTCACAGCTACGAGATAAATCCCGATTTCCAGGCGGTGGCGGCGGGCAACATAGAGCGCGCCGGCCTCATGGAACATATAGAACTCAAGGAGGGGGATGTAACTGCGGGTATCGACGAGGAGGACGTCGACGCCGTCATCCTAGACCTGGCGACGCCCTGGCTGGTCGTCCCCCAAGCCTACGACGCCCTCGCGGGAGGAGGGGTGCTCGCCTCATTCAGCCCGACGATTGAACAGGTCATGAAGACGGTAGCCGCCCTAAAGGAGCACCCCTTCGTGGAGGTCGAGACGGTGGAGCTCATCCTCAGGCGCCTGAACGTCGCCGAGAACAGGACACGCCCCCAGACCCAGATGCTCGGCCATTCGGGCTACATAACAACAGCCAGGAAAGTGATTCCAGAGTAGCCAGGGTCACAGAGGCTACTCGGAACAGACGACGCGAATCCCCCTGTGCTAAGATCTACTCAGCGGGCCACACCTGGGATAACTCTAAAATGATCTGGAGACCCCTTAATCTGTGATCGGTAATGCTAGACAGCAAGGCAATGGACCTGATGAAGAGGATGATGGAGGCCTTCGGTCCCTCCGGCTTCGAGAGGGAGGTGAACGCCCTCTGCAAGGAGTACATGGAGCCCTACTCCGACGAGGTCATCATCGACAAGCTGGGCACCGTCACCTTCGTGGCGAGGGGCCCTGACGAGAGGCCGAGGGTACTCCTGGCGGGGCACACTGACGAGGTGGGGTTCATAGTGTCCTCCATCTCAAAGGAGGGTTTCCTCACATTCAACCAGCTCGGCGGGTGGTGGGACCAGGTTCTCCTCGGACAGAGGGTGGTCGTGCGGGGGAGCAAGGGCGACGTCCACGGCATCATCGGGGCGAAGCCCCCCCACATCCTCCCCCAGGAGGAGAGGAACAAGGTCGTCCAGAAGAAGGACATGTTCATCGACTTGGGGGCTACCTGTATGGAGGAGGTCGAGGCTGTGGGTGTCAGGATAGGCGACCCCGTCGTCCCGTGGAGCCCCTTCAGCGTCATCCAGAACGGGAAGGTGGCCATGGGCAAGGCCTTCGACGACCGCATAGGGGCCTTCGTCTTCATGGAGGCGATCAGGAGGATGAAGGAGCAGGGGATAGACCACCCCAACACCGTCTACGGGGCCGCCACAGTCCAGGAAGAGGTGGGCCTCAGGGGAGCCCAGACCACCGCCCACATCGTCGACCCCGACGTCGCCATCGTCCTCGAGGTGGACATAGCCGGGGACGTCCCGGGCATCAAGCCCCACGAGGCCCAGACGAAGATGGGCGAAGGACCGGGGCTCCTAACCTACGACAGGAGCATGATACCCAACCAGCCCCTCAAGGAGTTCGTTATAGGCGTGGCGAAGCAGGCCCAGATACCGCTCCAGCTCAGCCAGGTCTCGGGAGGGGGAACCGACGCAGGTAGGATCCACGTAAGCAGGGCTGGCTGTCCATCTGTGGTGCTCACGGTGCCCACTAGGCACATCCACAGCCACGTCGGCCTCCTCAGCCTGAAGGACACGGAGAACGCCGTCCGCCTAGTCATCGAGCTCCTCAAGAAGCTCGATAAGGAGACTGTCGAGGGCTTCACAACCCTCTAATTTTTTACAGTCCAATCCTCCTTTATACCAGATCCTGGTTGAGACCCCTCCTCAAGTGGGCTGGAGGAAAGCGGAGCCTAGTCGACAAAATAGTTGGCCTCCTGCCTGATGGCTACAGGGAAAGGCGGTACCACGAGCCATTCTTCGGCGGAGGAGCGGTCTTCTTTCACATCGAACCTTCAAGGGGCTCGATCAACGACGTTAACCCCCGGCTCATGAACTTCTACAGAGTCGTCAGGGATCAACCTGAAGAGCTCGTAGAGGAGGCCTCGAAGTACAGCTACGACGAGGCCGAGTTCTACTCGCTGAGGGATAAGTTCAACGGCCCTGGCCTCACCGACGTCGAGGACGCGGCCATCTTCCTCTACCTGAACAAGACGGCTTACAACGGCCTCTACAGGGTTAACTCCATGGGCGAGTTTAACGTCCCATTCGGCAGGTACGAGGACCCCACGATAGTACCCAGGAGGAGCCTGAGGAGGGCGAGCAAACTCTTACAGGGAGTCGATATCAGGTGTGGTGATTTCAGCTACCTGCTAGAAGCGACCGGGAAAGAGGACATCTGCTACCTGGATCCGCCGTACTATCCCGCCAGTGAGACGGCGAACTTCACTGACTACTCGGCAGGCGGGTTCGATCTGGCGGACCAGGAGCGGCTGAGGGACATCTGCGTCGAGCTCGACAAGATGGGCGTCGTCTTCGTCCTGAGCAACTCGGACACAGAGGTCGTGAGATGCTTATACGGCGATGTCGATGGGCTTAGGATGCTTCCCCTAAGGACGAGGCGGATGATAAGCAGGAGGGTCTCAAGCCGTTCTTCTGGACACGACCTGCTCATCACCAACCACGTGTGATCACTAAGCCTCGCCCTCCCCTGGACGAACGTCTATGAAACGGTACCAGTCGATCTTCAGCAGGGCGAAGACGGTTATGGCGAGAAGGACTACGGAGGCGACTCCGCCTATGATGCCGCTGGACTCGAACAGGTCCTTCACGACCACGAAGCTGTATCGACCTGCGTAGGCTATGGTGACGCACATCCCGACCTTTCCCAGGAACGCTGCGATGAGGGCCTTCCTCAGGTCGTACCTCAGCATCCCCAGGGGGATGAGGATGAGGTCGTCTGGGAGGGGGAGGAGGGCGAAGAGGAATATGACGAGCATGCCGTACCTCTGGACGAGGAGCTTGGCGCCCTCCAGCCTCTCGCCGTAGCTGTCCTCCACGACTTTCCTGCCGCCCACGCCCACCAAGTAGGCGGAAAACTCCCCTATGGCCGAGCCGAGACCGCAGACGATGCCGAGGACGAGCGGGTTGAGGGTGGCTCCGCAGGCGTAGATGGTTATCGCGTATGGCACGGGGAAGAAGATGGTGAAATTTCCGAAGATGGAGATAATGAAGGCTCCGGCATATCCATAGTTCTGCACCAGACCCCCCATCCAACTCCAGAGATCCATAGATAACACCCTCCAGCGTCGTGTACTTTTCAGTTAATCGTCTGTACGGAAATAAAATGATTCCTCAGGTTCACTCCATGTTATCCCGGTAGAGGACGAGGAGGGGGGCAGGCTGTCGCTTCATGGTTCCGATCTATCTTAAAAGTGTACGATCCAGGATTCCTAATTGGTTGTGGCTTCCATGCTTGAGGTCAGGGATGTCGGGAGGGGAAACGTCGACGACGTCTTCAGTGTCTGCTCTTACGGGCGGCTCGATGAGCCAGTGCAGATGAAGGGGATCGACCTGAAGAAGAAGTGGCTCCTCGGGATGATGGACGAGTACGGGTCATGCACAAAGGCGGCGTATCTGGACGGCACTCCGGTTGGGCAGGTCCTTTTCTACCCGGAGGAGGCCGTCCCGTACATGCCCTACCCACGGGATAGGGCCGTCATCCTCCACTGCGTCTATAATCCGTTCCCAGATGCAAGAAGGATGGGAGTCGGCTCGGCGCTCATGAACGAGCTACTCGACGAGTGCAGGACCAGCCTGCCGTGCCTCGGGAGCAGGATCTGCAGCGTAGTTGTGGCGCGGCCATTCAGCACCGGGGAGGGGTTCTCTCTGGGCGACTTCTACACCAGGTTCGGGTTCCTGAATGGTGTCGACGAGATGTACATGGAGGTCTCCGGCACTTACGAGCCCAGGGAGCCCGGGAGATACGTGCCCCTGATAGAGGACAGGGAGAGGGCCGTCGTCCTCTTCGAACCCGTCTGCGAGTGGGGCTACCCCCACGCCATGCGCGTCGTAGACGCAGTCCGCGAGATCGACCCAGACATCACGGTGGACGTCTATAACTCCTGGGACCGCCCCGAGGAGTCCCTTAAGAGGGGAAACGTCGGGGTCGTCGTCAACTGCACGCCGATAACCAGCTACATCACCGACACCAGTGCGTTCAGGGTCGAAGTCGCCAGGGCCCTGGGCAGATGATGGGATCAGCGGCCTCCTAGTCGAGGTGGGGCTCCATCCTCCTAGATGTCTCCTCGAGGTCCTCCAGGGATAGCCTCGCCACCCTCCTCTCCAGCAGGGCTTCCTCTATACCCATCATAGAGATCAGGCCTCTGGCGCCACGCTTGGTCTCAGGCCCTCCGTATCCGGGCGACGATGCTATGAGGGCCTCTCTAAGGGCGTTCCTCAGCTTCATCCCTTCCCTGACGAGGACCCGTCGGAGCACATCGCCAGCATGATCCTCTGGGTCTCTCGGCTCCAGGGTCACCATAGAGGTGCTGACCGACGGCGGGGGATAGTAGGATTCTGGCTTCACCTCCGCCACTCCCACGACCTCGTAGAACAGGTTAGATGTGAGGGTGAGACGGCTGTAGCGGGGGCTTCCTCTGGCGGCCGTAATAATATCGGCGAAAGTGGAGGAGACGATAAGGCTGGCTCTCTCGAATCCGTGGTGGATTAGGCGTCTGAGGAGTGCCTCGCAGATTCCGTAGGGGAGGTTGGAGACGAGCTTCGTGAACCGCGGCAGCACCATGATGAGCGCGTCGTCGTTTATCACCTGGACGTTACCTAGCTTCTCCATCCTGTCTTCTAGGAGCTTCATGAACTTTGGGTTCTTCTCTACAGCGATAACCCTCCCCGCCTGGGCTGCCAGCTGCACAGTGATGTTTCCAGCGCCAGCTCCTACCTCCAGGACCGTGTCGGCCCCCTCTATCTCAGCCTCCCGTACTAAGGCCCGTATGGCGAATGGGTCGACGAGCTGCTGCTCATCGAGGGCTGGGTCCAGCCTTATCCCGTATTCACATAGCATCTGGATGGTTGCATCCTTAAGCATATCAGACCCTTCTCGAGGTTACGTTAGCATGCGATAGGCTGTTTCCTAAATTGATATCATACAATTATATAATTAGGTCTCGGAGTGTTGCGCCGATGTTGAAATCATCGTTTTACGGTAGTCCCAGATATTGGTCCGAATACTGTGTTTAGAAGCACGTTTTTGGTACGAATCGATCCGAAACGGCCGTGTTCCACCGCTCCTTATACCTGAAGGAGGATCATTCACAGGCAGATGCATGACCCCCCCTCCCCCCTACTATAGAAACCACAGGAGTTACACGGATGTGTGAAGCCTGACAACTATATTCATAAGGTTCTGATAGTGTGTACGGGTTAAAATACCTCTATAAGGGATGGCTTTTCCCTTCATATCATGGAGTTCGGTGTCTACATCAGGCCGGCTGCGACCTATTCTGGGATGCTTGAGTTGACCAGGCACGCCGAGGGCCTCGGTCTCTTCGGCGCCTTTATCAACGACCACGTCCACAGCATGAGCCCCGAGGGCAAGGAGCCCTACCTCGAGTCATGGACAGCGCTGTCGGGCATAGGCGTCCAGACCAGCAGGATCAGGCTTGGCCATATAACCCTGTTCAACTCCCTCAGGAACCCAGCGTTCCTCGCTAAATCCATCGCCACCCTCGACCGGATGACGGATGGCAGGTACGAGCTGATTATCGGCGCCGGTTGGAACGAGCCCGAGTACATCGGCTACGATCTGATGGAGGGGGGGAGGGGCATGCCCTCTCCCGGGGAAAGGGTGGACAGGCTCAGGGAGACGCTTCAGATCCTAAGAGGGATGCTGACCAATGAGGTCTTCTCCTTTGATGGGAAATACTGGAAGCTAAAGGACGCGATAAACGTCCCCCAGCCCCTGCAGAGGCCCTTCAGGATATCTGTGGGGGCGGAGAAGCCTAGGATGATAAGGATAACAGCGAATTACGCCGACGGGATAAACGCGAGCGGGGGACTCACTGCCATTTCGAAGACGATGGCGCGACTCCAGCCCGCGCTGGAGAGGAACGGGAAGAGGCTGGAGGACTTCTATGTCTCAGGTTTCGCTCCCCAGGTGACGATAAACAAGGACGAAGGAGAGTACGAGTCCATGGCGAAGCGGATTGCCGAGAGGACCTCTGGGACCCTGGAAGAGGTCAAGGGAGACATCTTCGCGGGTACACCAGAGATCCTCGTAGAGAAGTTCAGGCGGGCGGAGGACCTCTGCGTGAAGATGATGATAGTTTACGTACGACCAGCCAACACGGTCGAGGAGATGAAGGAGAGGCTCACGGCCTTCAAGGACTACGTGATAGAAGGGCTCTGAACAGCCGTTGTAGGAGCCCGACGCTATAGCTTGGTACTCACCTCAAGCCCGTCCCATTCGCCACGCATGAACGTGCTGTCGTACCTGCCGGAGTTCCTCACGTATTCAAGGTAGTCCCTCATCGAGTGGGCGAGGCTGCGAGCGTTGTCGGCCACTACCACGCTGCCCCTGGGGAGCCTATCCTCGACGAGCTTCAGGTAGTTGAGGTACTGGCTCTTCTCAGCGTCGAGGAAGACCATGTCGAACCCTCCCTCGATCCTGGGGATGACGTCAAGGGCGTCTCCCACGTGGACCTCGACCCTCTCATCGAACCCTGCGACGCGAATGTTCTCCCTCGCCTCCTCGGCCTCCTCTGGGTCGATCTCTATGGAAGTGATCGTTGAGCCCTCCTCCAGCTCTCTAGCCATCAGGATCGCCGAGTAGCCTATGAAGGTCCCCACCTCCAAGATCCGCTTAGGCCTGTGCCTGCGGACCAGGTCGGCGAGGATTCTCCCCCTCTCAGGGCCAACTATTGGGAGGTACCATCGCCTACGGGAGTTCTCGATCCTCCTCAGTACCTGCTCTGCCGATCCAGAACGCATCTAAGATCATTATGGAGGCCCGGCTAAAAACGTAACCTACGTGTGCGCTGTCTTCGACTGGAAATCGGTGCATGTCATCAGCATTTATAAGTGAGGGCGGATAGAAGGGTTTGAGCGTTGCCTTGGAGTTGAGTGAGCCGATCAGGATTCTTCTCATAATTGGGGCAAATATTTTCGGGGCCTACGCCCTATACAAGCTCCTGCAGATGGGTTACTGGTTCCTCAAGGACAGCACCAGGAAAGAGGAGTACTAGGCGCCCGGATGCAACGTTTTATCCCGCTGCCCTCTTGATCCTTACAGTGATTGTGACGGGGGTCAGCGGGGCGTATGCAGCCTACATCGAGGTTTTTATGTTGGGGATGCCCGCCGAGGAGATAGCGAAGATGCTAGAGCGACCCGTGGACGAGGTGAGGCTCATGGGGCTACAGATCCTCAACGCTTGGGTCCACATGGATACCGGCGAATACTTCTAGGATATTCCTATAGGGCCCGAGTGGTTGGATGATCTCCTCTACGATAGGACCGATGCCATATCGAGGAGGATGCTCAAGATATGGAACAGTGTCCTAGCTATGAGGCTAAAGAGAGGTAATAGTCCTAATAGCCATAAAGAAGATCCCCATTTATTGCTATTCCTAGTTTTTCTCATACTCGTGATTTATATGAGCAAGTTGAGACTGGCTTATTTTCTGTTTAATTTAAAAGAAGATGCGGCGAATTATTGATGAGTGTGGGTATTGAGAATCCTTGCGCGCGATGACCCTGAGTTGAGGCAGTTCTCCGAGAGTATCTCCAGGCACACAAGGCAATCGGAAGTCCTGGGTATGGACTACTGGGTCTTTGTAGAGGGCTCAGACGCGGTTGGCGTGGTCTCGGTGGGGAAGGAACCCATACAGCTAATTGAACCGCCGGGAACACCAGTTGCGATACTGAGCGTAGTGGACCCTGAAAAGCCAAGTCGGACCATAAGGGAGTTCGCCGAGGGAGCGCTGGCCAAATCGAGGGAGAATTCTGTGGATTACGCCCTGGCCATCATCAACCACAGGCACTCAGAACCCATCAAACTGTTTAAGGAATTTGGCTTCTACGAACTTGACGACGCCTACAGAATGTTCTGCTCCCTCGAGGGGAACTTCGAACCCTCTGAGATTCTACAATACATCAGGCTGGAACGATGCGATATGAGGCGTTTCATAGAGTTAGCTGCAGAGTTCCTTCGAGGCTCTGCAGACGTGATGCTGGGCATGGCGCTGGAAAACTTCCTCAAGGTGTCCGACGAGTTCTTGGACTTCTACTACGCCGCAGAGGAGTTCTACTTCGCCGATTCAAACGGCGACACCGTGGGTATAATCAACCTCAACCCTAAGGAGGGACTCATCAGCAATATTGGCGTCGATCCAGGGAAGAGGGGAAGGGGTTACGGGACGCAGATAATGCTCTTCGGCCTGAAGGCCCTAAAGGACAGAGGCTGCGAGAAGGCGCGCCTTAGGGTCCACGTCGATAACACGCCAGCCGTGCGTCTATACGAGAAGCTGGGCTTCGAGAAGACTGACAGGTATTTGACACTCATCTGGCGAGAACGGGAGGAGTAGCTGAACGGCTTATCCGCTTCGAGGCTCCTCGATCTTTTTCTAGGTAATGATATATAGACGATCACTCGACCGTAACAAGAAAGTTAAGGAGGATCATGAATGAGGAACGAGCTGAAAAGGAGGCTGAAGCGGGGAGAACAGACCTACGGCTGCTGGACGACCATAGAGAGCCCCATGTGCAGCGAGATGATGTCAACCATGGGCTTTGACTGGTTCGTGTTCGATACCGAGCACAGCCCCTTGGACATCATGCAGACCCAGACCCTGATGCAGGCGATGAGGGGAGACGCCACGACCCCCATCATTCGGGTCTGGTGGAACGACCTCGTGGCGATAAAGCGGGCTCTCGACGTCGGCGCCTATGGGGTTCTCGTCCCCTGGGTGAACAGCAAGGAGGAGGCGGAGATGGCTGTGAAGGCCACGAGGTACGCTCCAGAGGGCCTCAGGGGATGCGGGCCAAGGAGGGCGGCCATGTTCGACCCCGACTACTACGAGACGGTGAACGAGGAGCTCCTCGTCATCTGCCAGATAGAGACCAAGAAGGCCGTCGCGAACATCGAAGACATAGTCAGCGTCGAGGGGATGGACGTTTCATACATAGGCCCCGCCGACCTCTCGGCATCATACGGCCACCTCGGAAACATGTCCCACCCCGAGGTCCAGGAGGCCATCGACAAGGTCTTCGACGCTACCAAGGCCGCGGGGAAGGTGGCGGGCGTCCACATGGGATCCGGGAAGACGATAAAGGACAGGATGGAGAAGGGCTACGAGTTCATAACCATCGGCAACGACCTCTCACTCCTCCGCAGGGGAACCAGGGACCTTATGAAGGAACTCGGATTGAGGTAGCCCCTCAAACCCCCTTTTTACTCGAACTCCACCGTGGCCGGCGGCTTGGGCGTTATGTCGTAGTAGACGTTTGTCACCTTGGGGCAGGTACTGAGTATCTTCTTCGCTGTCGCCACCAGTGTTTGCCAGGGTATCTCGGAGACGCTGGCGGTCAGGAAGTCCTTTGTCTCGACGGCCCTCATGGCGATGTGGTAGCCCTCTTCGTCCTCCCTTCCCGCGATGAAGTGGAGCACCCTCGAGACCTCCGGGAAGTTGGACTGGATCACCCTCCTCATGTTGTCGAGGAGTTCATAGCTGAACTCTATGGCCTTATCGGACTTATCCCTCGCCTCCACAGTGGCTACGAAGCCATACCTCCTCTCCCCATCCACCACTCCTGTGGCCTTCTCCGAGAGATAGCTGGCCCTGATCCTCTCCAGTTTGAGGGCTGCCGCCGCCTCCCTCGCGAGTATCTTAGGCGCCTCCACCCTGGCCCCACTCAGTATGGCCGCGAAGTACTGGGCAGGCTTCTCCTTACTGAAGGCGTCCTCAACCACCTGGGTGGCGGCTTTCAGCTGGGCCAGTTTGTCATTGGTTATCTCCCCGACGACCCTGACAGACAGGCCCGGACCTGGAAAGGGCTGTCTCTCCGAGGCCTCCTGAGGCGCCCCCAAGAACCTGGCGACCTCCCTTACCTGGTACTTGTAGAGGGGGGCGATGGGCTCGACGACCTTGAATCCGAACCTCTCGACGGGGTCAATTCCGATCTGCTCCAAGATGTTGTGCTGGGTCTTCACCCCTCCCTTTGTCTCGTCTATATCGGCCTTGATGGTTCCCTGGACGAGGTACTCGCACATCTCTGCCCACGCGACATCGCTAAGGGTCTCGTAGAACGTCTCCCTGAAGGCCTTGCGCTTCTCCTCGGCGTCGCTGAGGCCAGCCAGGGCCTCCATGAACCGCCCCCTCTCGTCCCTCACCTTCACTGGTAGGTTTAAGGGCGAGGCTGATAGCATCGCCTTCACCCTGTCAGGCTCCCCGAGCCTCATGAAGTTGTCGTCGATGAAGACGCAGACCAGGTTGTCGCCGAGGGCCCTGTGGGTGATGACAGCCGAGACGGTGCTGTCGACTCCCCCGGAGACGGCTATGAGGGTTTTCTTACCTCCTATGACCCTCCTGACAGCCTCGACCTGCCTATCCACGAACGCTGCGACATCCAGACCCGACATGATGCTCACAGCTTATGAATCTCTTTTGGGATAAAAAACTTTGAGATTGTAACCTTTTCCACATGATCTTCACGGCGACTAAAAAAAACGTTTATCAAGCCTGCGCTCTTGTCCGTATCACATAATCTATGGGGATCGACATGGGGGAGACCGTATCCGTCATCGGTGCCGGGGTCATCGGCGGGGCCATCGTCAAGCGCCTGAGGCTGAGCCATGCCGTCGACCAAGTCATCGCAACCCGGAGGAGGATCGAGAGGCTGAGCCACCTGAAGGGGCTGGGCGCTGAGATAACGAGCGACAACATTGAGGCGGCGAGGAAGGCGGACATCGTCTTCATCTGCGTGAAGCCGGGGGACGTGGCAGGCATTCTGGAGGAGATCGGTGACGAGATCTCAGGGAAGCTGGTGATCTCGACGGCCGCCATCATCCCCCTAGAGTTCTACGGGAGGAGGGCCCCCCGCGCGAGGTTCATCAGGACGATGCCCAACGTAGCCGCCTTCGTGGGCGAGTCCTACACGGCGTACTGCTGCGACGAAAAGGTCACGGAAGGGGACAGGGAGACTCTGAAGCGGCTGCTGGACACCATGGGCCAGCACGATGAGGTGGAGGAGAAGTACATGGATGCCATCACTGGGCTCAGCGGTAGCGGTCCCGCCTACGTCGCCATCGTCATAGAGGCCCTCATGTACGCAGGCCTCAAGGTGGGGCTACCTCGGGAGCTGTCCCTCCACTCTTCGGCCCAGGCGGTTCTCGGTGCTGCGAGGCTAATAATGGACGGGGAGATGACCGCCTCCCAGATCAAGGACATGGTCACGACTCCTGGCGGCACCACCATCGAAGGCATCTACCAGCTGGAGGACGGGAAGCTCAGGACCGCCCTAATGAATGCCGTAGTCGCGGCGACCGAAAAATGCACTAACATCGCCTACAACTGGAACAACAGCAACCACTAGAAGTCCCTACCTGAAGGGGAGGACATAAATCCCCTTTACACTCATCTTTTCTGAGTGATTGGTTTGTCATATGATTTAATCATCAGGAATGGGAAAATCATCGACGGAACTGGTAACCCCTGGTATCGAGGGGACTTAGCGGTCGAGAACGGTAAGATCGTCGAGATAGCGAGGCCTGTTTCGGGCGAGGCGAGGAGGCTCATAGACGCTGATGGCCTCGTAGTCTCCCCTGGCTTCATAGACGCTCACAGCCACGCCGATGGCTCGACCCTCTACTACAGGGAGATGGAGAGCCTGATAATGCAGGGCATTACGACGGTCGTCGGGGGCCAGTGCGGCAGCAGCCCGGCGCCGGTCAACCCGGACCTCAGGGAGGAGATGGAGAGGAGGAGGGCGAGGTCCCTGCCCCCCGAGGTCGACCCAAGTATCACTTGGACGACCTTCGAGGACTACCTGAAACTGGAGGAGGAGCAGGGCCTGGGTATCAACATCGCCCACCTCGTCGGCCACGGGGCCCTCAGAGTTGCCTCAATGGGTTACGATGACAGGGCGCCCACTCAGGAGGAGCTGGAGAGGATGAGGGAGCTAACAGCAGACGCGATGGAGTCAGGGGCCTACGGTTTCAGCACTGGCCTTATCTACCCTCCAGGTGTCTACGCCAGGACCGATGAGATTATCGAGGTCGCCAAGGTTGTTGCCGAGTACGGTGGAGTCTACGATACCCATATCAGGGGAGAGGGCAAGACCCTCTTCGAATCGTTAGAAGAGGCGATAAAGATCGGAGAGGAGGCTGGTATCCCCGTCCAGATAAGCCACCACAAAGCGGCCTCAAGGGTCGTCTGGGGCAGGAGCGGGGAGGCCCTCAAGATGCTAGAGAAGGCAAGGGAGCGAGGCGTCGACATCACGGTCGACCAGTATCCGTACAGGGCTGGTGCCACATCCCTGGCGACCTGCCTTCCCCCCTGGGTCCACGATGGCGGCATGGAGAGGCTTCTGGAGAGGCTGAGGGACCCTGATCTGAGGGAGAGGATCAGGACCGATATAGAGAAGGGCATACCGGGTTGGGAGAACTTCGCCGGTGAGCTAGGCTGGGAGAACGTCATGGTGAGCAGGGTGGTCTCGGAGGAGAACAAGGTCTACGAGGGGAAGCGCCTGGACGAGATTAGCGAGATGAGGGGCGATCCCGACGCCTGCACAACCCTCCTCGACCTGATACTGGAGGAGGAGGGCGCGGTGGGGATGATCATCTTCTCCATGGACGAGGGGGATGTCCGACGCATCATGGTGCACCCCCTCCAGATGGTGGGAACCGACTCCGGCGCCAGCACCATCTCCGGGTTTATGAGGAGGGGCAAGCCCCACCCAAGGAGCTACGGCTCGTACCCGAAGATACTGGGCAGGTACGTCAGGGATCTAGGTGTCCTAAGATTGGAGGAGGCCGTGAAGAAGATGACCTCTCTCCCCGCCCAAAGGTTCGGCATCATAGACCGAGGGCTTTTGAGGCCAGGGATGAGGGCTGATATCGTCGTATTCGACCCCGATGCAATCATCGACAAAGCGACGTATCAGGATCCTCATCAGTTCCCCGAAGGGATAATACATGTCATCGTTAACGGGGAGATCTCAGTCGAAAGAGGCCTCTACAAGGGTCTCCTTGCTGGAAGAACGCTTAGGAAGATGGTCTGTACGAGAAACGACTGAATCTCTTCTTTTAATCATCTCTGACTGAAAACCTATACCCCTAAACCCAGCTCAGTGGCCAGCTTAACGATGTCTGTCCAGGTGGATTCTGGTAGCGGTATCCCCTCCCTGAGCCTCTGCTCCTTCGACTCCCACTCAGGCTCGCCCGGGATGAATACTCTATCACCAGGTTGAGGCTTCACAGTCTTGACCTGGCCAATCAGCTCGTCCGTCCTGTTTACGAAGTCCTCGAGACCTACGAAGGCATTTGGGTTCAGTGCTATCGCTAGGACGCCGTTGGGAGAGGGCGGAGAACTGATGGTGTCGAACCCGCTCTTAGAGCCAGTCAGTATGGCTCCGAGGAGCTCCATTAGCATCTGCAAGCAGTAGCCCTTATGCTCACCGAACGGGACGAGCCAGCCGCCTTCTCTAACCGCCATGGGATCATCGGTCGGGTTGCCCTCCTTATCCCGAGACCAGTGGATCGGGATCTTCTCGCCCTTAGCCCTCGCAACACCAAGCTTACCGGCGGCGACGACCGAAGTCGCATAGTCGAGAAGGAAGGGCTTCGCCTCACCTGTTGGCACTGCACCACTGAACGGATTCGTGCCGAAAACTTTTCCCATCCCACCGTAGACAGTGACAGAGGGGTGTCCTACGTTCACGAACATGAGAGCGATGACCCCTTGCCGTGCAGCCCAGTTTGTGTAGAAGCCGACCCTGCCTATGTGGTTGCAGTGGAAGGCTCCCACGGCGCTCACCATTTGGCTCTTGGCCTTCTCGACGGCGAGCCCTATGAGATATCTCGCCGTGATCTGACCAGGAGCCCAGTGGCCGTCGATGAGGGCCGAAGAGGGGGTCTCCTTGACGACCTCAGGGTCGGCCCCAACGTTGATGTGCCCAGCTTTTATCCGATCAGAGTAGGCTAGGAAGTAGGAGACGCCGTGGGAGTCGTGGCCAGTGAGGTTCGCCTCGACTAGGGTCTCAGAAAGGAACTCAGCCCTGTCTCTTGCCATTCCCTGGGCTGAGAAGATATCGGCACCCAGTCCCTTGAGCTCCTCGGCTCGCTTGAGGATCATGGTCTATGAAAACGTGGTAGGTGTATAAAGGGTTGAGGATAGGCTAGGTTGGCACAAGCCCGTGGACGCCGTCTAGGAAGGACTCGATGTCCTTTCTCTCGATGCCGTAGTGTGTGCATAGCCTCACTACGGGCCCGTATCCCCTGCTCCTCCAACCCAGCTTGGCGCAGGCCTCACTCCACTCTCTTCCAGTCCATCCTAGGCCGGAGACGTCGATGTATACCATGTTCGTCTTGACTGGGTTGAGTATCTTGATCCCATCAATCTTCCTAAGCCCTTCTGCTAGGAGCTTCGCGTTGGTGTGGTCATCTGCGAGCCTGTCCACCATCTTTGTTAGGGCTATGATACCCGGCGCCGCGATGACGCCTGCCTGCCTCATACCCCCTCCCAGCATCTTCCTGTACTTCCTGGCTTTATTAACGAGCTCCTTGGATCCTACTACGACGGAGCCGATAGGTGCTGAGAGACCTTTAGAGAGGCAGATCTGGATGGTGTCGCCGTACTTCGTCAACTCTTTCACGTCGATGTCCAAGGCGATTGCGGCGTTGAATATGCGGGCACCGTCTATGTGTACTCCCAAATCGTGCTCCTTTGCGACGTCCCAGTCGGCCTTCATCTGCTCGACGGTCAATGGTATACCGCCTGCCGAGTTGTGTGTGTTCTCGATGCAGATGAGGGATGTCCGCGGGTAGTGGATGTTGTCTGCCCTTATCGCGGCCTTTAGGTCCTCGGGCTTCATCCAGCCCACATCTCCCACGATTGTCCGGGCCATGAGGCTACCCATAACAGCCAGGCCACCTACCTCGTTTACGTAGATGTGGCTCCTGGCCTCAAGGATTATCTCATCACCCCTCTGGGTGTGAGCCAGTACCGATACGGCGTTGCCCTGGGTCCCACTGGTGACGAAGAGGCCCGCCTCCTTGCCGAGCATCTCCGCGGCGATTTCCTCGAGCCTGTTGACCGTGGGATCCTCTCCGTAAACATCGTCGCCAATTGGAGCATCGGCAGAAGCCTTCCTCATCTCCGGGGTAGGCCACGTGACCGTGTCGCTCCTGAAATCGAGATTCTTCTCTACCATGTTGAACGACCTTCCTTAGAAGGAGATCTGAGGTTATTTATACCCTTTAGGCACGCTGGGAGGCCTTCTTGTAGGACAGCGCGATGTGCTCCAACGCCTTCTCGAAGAGGGGCCTACCGTGGCCGGGGAGCATTGTGTCCACGTCCAGTGTGCTCAGTCTTCGGAGGGACTCGATCATCGCTGTCAGGCTGCCAGACTCGCCGTAGTAGGCGCCGTAGTTTCCGTCGGGGAAGACCGTGTCCCCCGAGAAGAGTATCTTTTGCTCTCTGTTGTAGAGGCAAATGCCTCCCTCAGTGTGGCCAGGAGTCCAGATGACCTCGAGGGGCCAGAGCTCAGTGTCAATGACATCGCCGTCCTCGACCTTGACTAGGTTGGGCCCGAATCGGGAGGCTATGTACATGGTGTCAAGCCTGTGGACGAATATCTTGGGCTCCGCCCTCTGGAGGATGATGAACGCCCCCATCGCGTGGTCGTGGTGGGCGTGGGTCAGGACGACTCCCTTAACCTTACCTGGCGTGATCCCTAGCTCCTCAAGCTGGGGCCAGACAGGGTTGGCGTAGTTGCCCACACCCGTGTCGATGACTACTGCCTCCTCCCTGCCGACGACATAGATGTTGCTGCAGAGGCCTTCCCCTACGATCAGTGCAACATCCCTCAGTGTTTCGGAGTATTCTCCCAGTTGGTATATCCTAGGCATCGGCGATCGACAACTCGATTTACGCCTGATCATAAAAACTCTTCTTAGGTGCTCTCAGACATGTGGCCATACAGTTACTCTCGTTCTGTCTATGTGCTCCTCGTTAGCTTGAGCTTGAGGAGCAGATACTCCCCGTCGTACTCGTATGTGTAGTCGTCCAGTTGGAAGCCTTCGGGTAGCTTGTAGGTTCTGTGGAAGGTGGGGTCAGCAGTGCTGTTCAGGTGGACCTCGTCCCCGTCTCCCTCGATGTAGACTTTCCTCTTAAGCGGGCCTGGGATCTCGAGGGTTATGATGTACTCCATTTCCTCGGACTCTCTGGGCCCCCCCTCGTGCCTGAATGGAGTGAAGCCCTCCCATGCCCGTCTTCCCCTGTAAGCCAGAAGCCAGGGTAGCAGGGAGGAAGCCAGGAAGAGTCCCATGAAGATTATCGAGAGGATAGCAGCGGTCTGTCCTCCGACGTTCCCGAACACGAAGGGGAAGATGAAGATAAACCCCTCACCTTCGACTGGCAACAGGGCCATCGAGGTGATGAGAAGTCCGAATACCACGAGAAGCATCCCTAGCATCCTAAGCCCGGAGGACGATATGCCGCTGGAATGGTTCCTACCCCCATAGGTAATCTTGGGGCTAGCTGGCGAGCATACACTACATAGCTCCATGTAGCCATCGAAGCATCTTTCGCATACAAAGCTGCCGCATCTGATGCACATGCAATCCGCGCCAGGTCGACCGCAGACTTCGCATGTGGGCGTCTCGGTCACCATCCTACTAGGTTGGGCTGCGTCAAGGCCATCAAGATCATGAACGCGATTATGGTTATCAATGCGAGACCGACTATGGTCCACCTACTCTTACCACCTATGATGATCGGTATTGGGCCGATGAAAATAAATCCTGCAGCCTTATGCCGTGTCTCCCCCGTCTCATCCCTGGGTTTAAGGCTCAGGAGAATTATGAAGATCCCGACGCTGGTCATTGCGAGTCCGATGCCGAGGAGAGGGGTCGAGGCTACCATTGTAGGGTACCTTCCAACCTAGGAAGGTTACTCCGTCTTAAATTTTACTGAGGGTGGACTTCTGAGCAGGTTTTTCTCGAGGTATTCGTTGACTTCCCACTCGGCTACCGCGACACTGTCCACGTCCAGGGTATAGATAGAGTGTAGCCTAGCATTCCTTATCTCCTCTATCGTGACGGGGGGACTCGTGTAGTAGAGGTCGCATAGACCCTTTATCTCCAATATCTCGTCATCTGTCCTGAACCTGGGGGGTCTTGTCAGGGCTGATGGCACATCAATGATATAGTAGGGGGGTGTGGCAAGTATGAACTTGTTCGAGAAGCCGCTGTAGCGGGTGATCTTGCTAGCGATTCGTGCCCTTAGGTAGGTCAGCGGGTCCACGGCGTGCTCCGGGGGGACGAAGCCCGTCTCGACCTCGACGATAACAGATCCGTAGCCCTTGATGGCGTAGACGTCGCAGGAAACCCTGTCAAGGTCATACTCGACCTCAACCTCGAAGCCACTCTGGATGAGGTGCTTCGCGCTTACGAGCTCCATCACGGAGTGGTTGATCTTCACGAGGTTGCGGCTGTTGAGCTGAAGCAGCCTCTCCTTGAGGGCCAGGATCTTGGCATAATCCTCGTCCTCCAGCTCGCCCCTCATCTTCCCGATGACTGTCTCGACGTCTCTCTGAAAAAGGTTCAGCCCGTCAGCACTCCGAATCGTCCTTTACTCCTTTGGAAGAAGCATTGTATATAACTTGTAAGGTAGTTGTCCTTGCAGAGCGATACGAATTAAATGCAATCTTCCAAGGATCTGTCACACGTGCAGGGGAAGGCTTATCGGATGTCGGTGCGATCGAGTTCTTGGGATTATCAGTCTTCGTCTCACAGTATCGCATGACTGGTGGGCTTCTCACGGATGGAGTTGAAGGGCTTGAAGGGGTTGAGACTGGCCTTCGTAGTCATGGGCTTCTGCTCTACCGTGGGTCAGGTGCTTATAGCCAGGGAGTTCATGAACGTGTTCAGCGGGAACGAGCTGATCTTGGGCGGAATGTTCGCTAGCTGGCTCGTCGCCACGGCGATTGGTAGCTGGGGTCTGGGTAAGCTTTTAGGCGGGCGGGGCAACGGGGTCAAGCTTCTCCCACTTGTTCTCTGCCTAATAGCGGTGGCAATGCCTCTCCAGATACTCCTCGTGAGGTCGATGGCAGGCTGGATAGCGGTAGAGAAGGGCGAGATCGTGGGCTTACTCACAACCCTCTACGCGATGTTCCTGACCCTCCTCCCCTCCTGCTCTCTCTACGGCCTCCAGTTCACGCTCTTCTGCAGCCTCTACTCGGAGTACGGCGAGTCTGGAGGCATCAGCGCGGTTTACGTCCTTGAGGCCGTAGGCTCCGTCATCGGAGGACTCGCCTTCACGTTCCTACTGGTTCACCACCTGCGCGTCCTCGAGATGAGCGTAGGCCTGAGTCTCCTCTACCTCTCAACTGCAGTGTACCTACTCAGTCCCCTGTGGGGCAAACCTATGCAAGGTGTCCGAGGGAAGGCGATGACGGGCCTAACACTATCGCTGATTCTCCTGGTCGCCTCCGCCTCGTTGAGCGGCGGGTTGAGGTTCCTCGACGCCTTCTCCTACGGGTGGATGTGGGAGGGCATGGACCTTGTCCACTCGGAGAACTCGGTCTACGGAAACCTGGCCGTGACCACGGTTGAGGGGGAGTACTGCTTCTGGGAGAACGGCCTCCCCTACTTCACGACGCCGGCCCTTGACCCGGTACTGGCGGCAGAGGTGGCTCACTTCCCCATGGTAATGCATCCGACTCCCGAAAGGGTCCTCTTGGTGGGAGGCGGTCTGGGGGGCGTGTTGGAGGAGCTCCTCATGCATCCCGTCGAATCCATAACCTACGTGGAGCTCGACCCCGCGGCGATCACGGTGGCAAGGGAATTCTTCCCCGGGGCTTCCGGCATCCTGGACGACTCGAGGGTCGATGTCGTTCACAGGGACGGGAGGAGGTTCGTCAAGGAGGCGGAAGGGGGCTTCGACGTCGTCATAGTCAACCTTCCTCCGCCCTCCACCTTACAGCTCAACAGGTTCTACACCCAGGAGTTCTTCGAGGAGGTCGCAGCTATCCTAGACGAGGACGGAATACTCTCCATAGGGGTATCCTCCTCCTCGGCCCACATCCCCGACGAGATGGCGTCGAGGAACAGGTGCATATACGAGACCCTTGGGGCTGTCTTCCCCTCCATCGTGGTCGTCCCAGGTGACTTCAATATATTCGTCTCGTCCTCGGCCTACATCGAGGGCGACCCGGAGGTTCTGTGCACCCGTATCGCCGAGCGAGGGTTGAACTTCTCAGCCTTCTCACCTGAGTACGTCGAGTACAAATTGGCGCCGGAGAGGGTGGATTTGGGTCTGGCGTACCTAGAGGTCGGTGCGGGGGAGGTCAACCGTGACATGAGGCCTGTGGCGGTATACCACGATATCGCCCTATGGAACTCCATGTTCCAGCTAGGGTCGATGGGCTTGTTCGCTCTCCTGTCCGAGTTAAGGCTGACCTGGCTGTTCCTGACCCTTTCGATGCTGATCGTCGTCATCATCGTCTTCAGGCGTAGGGCTGAGCTTCGAAGGATACCCCTCTATTTGGTTATCTTCACGACCGGGCTTACGGACATGGCCTTCAGCATAGTGATCCTCTACGCCTACCAGGCCGTCTGCGGCTATCTCTACCAGGAGCTGGGGGTGGTCTCGGCTTCCTTCATGCTCGGTCTAGCCCTTGGAGGATGGGCTATGGCGCGGCGACTGCGTGAACGTGCCGGCGGCTTCTCCTTGTTGGTCAGGGTTGAGCTGTCGATTGCGGTCTTCTCCCTCCTCGTCTCTTGGGCCATCTCTCTCCTTCCCTCCGCCGCCTATAGCTGGTCGGCTCCCACTGCCTTGAGGCTGTTCCTCCCAGCATTGAACTGCGCCGTCGGCTTCCTTGTGGGGTTGGAATTCCCTCTTGCGGTATCCCTGATGTCATCGGGGGAGGGGGGGTTGGGAGAGGCGGCTGGGGCGCTGTACGGATTGGACCTTCTCGGTGGCTGCGTCGGGGCGCTAGCGACAAGCATCTGGCTGATGCCCCTCCATGGCGTCATGGGCGTCGGCTTCGTGATGTCAGGCCTCAACGTTTGCAGCCTGGCCGTCATCTACGTCTACGCCCACGGGTGAGCGTGAAGTCTACCTCTCCCATAGTCCAGGGATATCGCAGCCGCAGTGGGGGCACCTGCCCTCCTCGATATCGTACTTGTAGACGAAGAAGTGGAACCTGGATATTATTGGCTCCCCGCACTCTGGGCAGTAGGTGTTGCTTGCCTCGTGGCCCAGGACGTTGCCTATGTAGACGTACCTGAGCCCCTCCTCCAGGGCTATCTCCCTCGCCAGTTCCAGGGTCTCTAGGGGGGTCGGTGGCAGCTTCGTGAGCTTGCACGCCGGCCCGAACCTGAGGAAGTGGAGGGGGACCTCCTCCCCAAGATTCTCCCTGATCCAGGAGCACATCGCCCTGATGTCTTCGGGGTCATCGTTCAGGGTGGGGATGACGAGGTTGACGATCTCTAGCCAAACCCCCTCTTCCTTGATGATCTTCAGTGTCTCTAGGATCACTTCGAGGGGCGGCGTCTCGGGCTCGAAGGCCTCCAACTCTGGCGGTTCTGTTATGTACTCGAAGTATTCGTCGTTGAAGCCCTTCAGGTCGACGGTGACCGCGTCCATGTACCTGAGGAGCTCCCTGAGCGGCTCTGGGCTCATCGCGCCGTTGGAATGGAAGGCCGTGTGCAGGCCCTTCGCCTGGGCGACCCTAGAGATGTCGTACATATACTCGTAGAAGACGGTGGGCTCGTTGTAGGTGAAGTGGAAACCCGTGCAGTTGGTCTCTATGGCCATCTCGACCAGCTCTTCGGGGGAGTACTCTGCGTACGATACCTCCTCCAGGGTCTTGTGGGCTATGTGCCAGTTCTGGCAGAAGCTGCATCTGAAGTTGCATCCCGCGGTCCCTATGCAGAATATTGCGCTACCAGGATAGACGTGGAAAAGGGGCTCCTTCTCCACAGGATCTATCTGTAGGGCGGAGGGCTTCCCGTAGATTAGGGTGTAGAGGGTTCCCCCGATGTTCTTCCTGTTCCCGCAGAAGCCTCTCTGCCCCTCGCCGATGATGCACTGCCTGAAGCAGAGATTGCACTGAACCCTGTTACCGTCCAGCTTGGTGTAGTATTTGGCGGGCACTAGGCCGCTGACCGGTGTCTCGAAGAGGGCTGAGAACTGACCGGGGAAGATGACGACCAGCCCTACGAATATGAAGGCGACTAGAGCTAGAACCTCTAGGCCTGTTCTAAACCTGCCCTTCTCGCCCTTGGCCTCTGCCTCCATGGGCTGCCCCCAGTCGGAGAACACTTTTCCATGGTAGCTATTCGTCAAACTCATATTTCTTGGGTTCGGCGTTGCGAACCGCTTTTAACCACCGGCCATCTAGCTCTCTGCGGAGATGGAGGTCCCACTGGAGCTTTTCCTGACGGGCCTGGCCCTCGGCTCCGGCCCCTGCATGCTCTTCTGCCTTCCTATTCTGATACCCTTCGTGGCAGGGACTAGGGATGGCTGGGTCGAGGGGCTCTGGGCGACCCTAGCTTTCTCGGTGTCGAGGCTCTCCGCCTACACGCTGCTGGGGCTGGTTGCGGGGTTGGTGGGGGAGGTGCTCGTGGGGCTTGTGGGAGGCCCCGCCTTCAGCTTCGCAATGATTTCCTTGGGTGGGCTCCTCATCGCGATGCTGGGAACCCTCATCGTCTTCCAGGGGAGTCCGAGGGCGGGGGTCTTCGGCCTCCTGTTCAGGGCAGCCCTAGGGAACGGCCTGAGGAGCCCCTTCCTCCTCGGCTTCATCGTCGGGATAAAACCCTGCGCACCGCTTCTCGGCATCCTCACCTATATAGCCCTCAACGTGAGGACCCCCCTTATCGGCGCATACTACGCGTTCGTGTTCGGGCTAGGCGCCTCGGTGATCACTCCCATAACAGCCCTTGGGATAGCCGCGGGCGGGTTGCCGCGAGTTATCTTCAAGTCTCCCCGAGTGTTCGATGCCTTCAAGAAGGCCTGCGGCGCCATGCTAATACTGCTAGGGGCGAAGCAGGTGTTAGAGCAGCTCACTGGCGCCTCGCTGTGGATGTGACGCAATGAGTGGAGCTAAATTCAGATTCGATCTGAGGGCAGTGCTTCAGACTTTGAGGGCGGCGGCCCTGTTAACTTTGGGCCCCATTATGGTATTCGGTCAGATCGGCGTCACCGCCGTCGGTGGGCTCCTCAACTGCCCCTTCTCCGTCCCTTTCATCCTATGCCCGATATGCCCTACACCGTGTACCTTCAACCTGATCAGGCCGTGGCTCTTCGGTTGGATCGTGACCTCTGGCATCGTCCTGGGCAGGGTGTTCTGCGGGACCACATGCCCCATCGGCATTATGAGCGACATCCTTTACAGGCTCCCGGTCGGTAAACACCATCTGAAACATGGGAGAAGGTTGACCTATCTCAGATACGGCTTCCTAGCTCTCTTCTTCTGGTTGATGGTCGAGGCAGCCCTCGTCCTGACTGGCTCCAGATCCGGTGGTGGTCTCTGGACTATTCTAACGTTGAGAAGAGGAATCTTCGTCCCGATTATAACACTCGCGTTCGTGGTTTTGATGGTAACGTCTGCACTCACCTACAGGCCGTGGTGCGTCTATCTCTGCCCGGTTGGCACCCTACTCTCAAAAGCCAACAGCTTCAGCCTCCTCGGCCTTGAGAGAGATGCTCTAGTATGCGATGACTGTCATGCGTGCATGGAAAGCTGCCCATTGGGTATGGGAGACGCATCGGATCCAGACTGCATGAGATGCCTGTCATGCTTCACCATATGTGAGAGAGCGGCTATCAGGTTGAAGCCCAGATTAAGGTCCGATTGAAACGGGGTATCGTCATGTTGGCCCGGGAGTTTCCTGGGGCACTCTATGTATGCGGGCTCCACAGCTCAAGGCCCTCGTCGAGGAGGAAGTGGCAGTCATCGACCTTGAATAGGTGGCTCACACATCTGCAGTCGCTGCAGCCGAATCCTCTCACCGGTGATCCGTGCTGCATGACCTGCTCCGCCAACTCGCACTCGATGCGCTCACTGGTGGTCTTTACTAGTACGGAGGATATAGCCACCTTCGGCTCCTTCAGCAGGTAGTCGATATGCCAGTGCAGGGCTTTGAAATCGCCTTGGCTGGTGTTGACGTGCCTCCTGACCCTTGCCTCTAGGCCATTCAAGGCGGAGCCCACGTAGATGTACTTACCTGGTTTGAGCTGGAGGACACCCAAGGCGCCTACTTTCACGTCGAGCACATCCGAGACCGAGATACAGAGGCAGTAGGCTCCTCCTAGCACCAAGCAGATCACGCTCCTATTTAGGGTCCTGCGTTAATGGATATTTTTAATATCCCGCAGTTTCGTCGTCTTCTCCCTTATAGTCCACACTAGGCCTTTTCAGTTTTTAATCCATCGTTGCTCTCCGATGGCTTCGCAGAGGCTTGCTGAGACCTGGCTGCCGTAGCGAGCATCATGTACATATATTCTATGTGTGTAGTCCCTACGATGGTCCTTAGGGCGGTCTTCCTCGACTTCGGTGGGACCCTAGCCGACGGCTCGATTGACTGGGATTCATACTATGAGGCCCTCCTGGGCCTGCTGAGGGGTTTTGGCCACAGTGTCGAGATGAGGGAGCTAAGGCGGGCCATGGGAGGGGCGCTCTCGGAGCTTGAGAGGGCTAGGAACAGGAATGTTGAACTGACCTTCGAGGAGATATACGCCTCGGCCCTCACGAAGCTCGGAGTACATCCTGAAGACGAGGCCCTCTTATCGATCCACGCGACCTTTCGTCAGCACTACCGTTCAGACCTCTACCCCTGCGTTGAGGAGGTTCTCGAGGCGCTTTCACGTCGATATGAGCTCGCTCTGATATCCAATACTATGAGCGACAACCCAAGGAGGGTGCTTGAGAGGGCGAACCTACTCGGTTACTTCCGTGTGGCCATCTGCTCAAGAGACCTGGGGATCAGGAAGCCCGACCCCCGGATATTCGAGCAAGTCCTCCGGGAGGTCGGAGTCGAGTCCGGGGAGGCTGCCCACGTCGGGGACAGCGTCGAACAAGACATGATAGGCGCGTCCAACGCGGGGCTCATCCCAATCTGGGTCAGGAACGAGGGCTCGGAACCTTGGCCCGGCTACGCGATATCGAGCATCTGCGAGCTGCCAGAGTTCATGAACAGGCTAGAGGAAGAAATGTGAAGTAGTCTTAGATTGAAAAGTTAGAGAAATTGAGGGACCTGGGATCATTCGTCTCGGCGCTCTCGGATCAAATCATGACATCCTCGGGCTCTTAGTGAGCTGCTCGAAGCCGTCCTCAGTGATCACGATGTTCTCCTCCATGCGTACCCCGCCGTAACTAGGCAAGTATATCCCCGGCTCTACCGTGAAGATCATCCCCTCCCTTAGGACATGCTCACTCGTCTTCGAGAGGCTAGGTACAACGAACCCACTTATCGGGTGGCCGAGGCTGTGCGGGTAGTCTGGGAACCCGTGCTCCTTCAGCACATCCCTCGAGATGGCGTCCAGATCTTTGCAACTGGCTCCAGGCTTGATTCTATCCAGCACCGCCGCGACTGACCTGTCCATCGCCTCCAGCATCCTCTCCTTCTTCCCATCGCCGCCTACCAGGAAGGTCCTGGTCTCGTCGGCCGCGTACCCGTGCTTCATGGGGCCCAGGTCTACTATTACGAGGTCCCCCTCCTTGAGCTCCCTGTCGCCAGGCCAGCCGTGGCAGTAGGCCGACCTCTCACCGCTGGAGACTATGGTGGGGAAGGATTGCTGCTCGGCACCCCGCCTCATCATGGCGTAGTTGGCCTCGGCGGCTACCTCGTGCTCCTTCACACCGGGCGTCATGGCCTCCCTTGCTGCTGCAACAGCGATGTCCGCCAGCCTGCTCACCGTCCTCTGGTACTTCACCTCCCCCGGGTAGAGGCCGTAGAAAACATCAGGTATGATGGTGGAGGATATGTCCGTGAGCTCCCCCTTTAATTTCTCGGAGAGGGAGATGTAGGTCTCGTAGTTCAGGGCTCCTGCATTTAGGCCAACTCTCGACCCGTCCTTCAGGTGCTCGTTCGCCGCCTCGGCGATGACCTCGTTGGCACTGGCCCTACTCTCCAGCTTTCTAACGGGCACCCAAGCCTCGTCCTTGGTGCTCTCGTAGTTCACGGGGTAGCAGAACAGGAGGGGGTTGCCGTCCCTGGGTATCAGGAGCGTCGTGCCCGATGAAGTGTCCAGGAGCCTCATGTACATCGAGCTCCGCGTGCCCCTGGCGAGAAGGACGAGGTTCAGGTCGTTCTCCTCCATCAGGTCCCTGATGTGCCTCATCCTCTTCTTGCAGAAGTCAACCGGCTCAGACATTGTGGTCTCATCTATCTATGGATAAGGTAATAAAATGATAGCAAGGTTATCTGGGTTCCAGCACTTGATTTAGACCCTATCTATCAGAGTAGTACTTCCTTCCCCTACTCGAGCTGATAGAGGTAGATGGTGTGGTGCCTATAGTCCTCCTTGAACTTGAGGTTCTTTGTGTACTCCCATCCCGGTATAGAAAAGTCGTGGGTGACGACCCTCGCACCCGGCTTCAGCTCCTTCTCGAGCTTCGGCCGCAGCTTCTCGTTGGCTCCAGTGGTGAGGTACATGGTGACGACGTCGGCGGAGCTGATGTCCACATCGAAGATGTTGTCATTGATGAACTCGGCCTGGTCCCCGAGATTGAGGGCCTCCCCCTTCCTAACGGCCTCAGATATGAGGCGCTTGTTGAGTTCTATCCCGACTGCCTTGGCGCCGAACTCGTGGGCCGCCATGACCACGATGCGCCCGTCGCCTGAGCCGAGGTCGTAGAGGGTCTCCCCGGGCTTGAGATCAGCGTACTCAAGCATCTTCCTGACGACGGTCAGCGGCGAAGCGACGAAAGGCGCTATCGACTCCCTACCTCCGAACACCACGTTGAACACCTCTCTGTTCCGGTTCCTTGGTATCCCATCCAACCCAAAGATAAAAACCATGTGTTAGCAATACCCCTAAACAGCTGTTTCCGCCAAGTTGTCACAGGCTCCAAGTATCAGGCGTGCACGAAGTACGCTGACTTGGTGGTGTGATCTAAAAGCAATTACGAGGTTACGCCGGAGGAGCTATTAGACCTGAGAGTCGAGATGACCATGGTGGGCGGGGAGATAGTTAACGAAGTAGAGGATGAGGCCTAGCCTCCCTTTCATACACTTGGAAAGTTAATTATACGTAACCGTTATAGTAGGTACGGAGGTTTTACACGATTTGGCTTCTATTCCCAAGGAGAAGAAGACAGTTCTAGATTTCGTCGACGAGAATACCGAGTGGCTATCCGACTTCCACCAGGAGATCTGGCTGTACGCGGAGCCCGCCTTCAGGGAGTACCGGTCAGCCGCGGCCTATGTCAAGCTCCTCAGGGGCGAGGGATTCGAGGTAGAGGAAGGGAGCGGCGAGATGCCGACGGCCTTCTGCGCCGTCTGGGGCGAGGGGAAACCAGTGATAGGAGGCTTTTCCGAGTACGACGCCGTGCCCGGCTGCTCCCAGGCGGCGGTTCCCTACAGGAAGCCCAGGGACGAGGGTCTCCACACCTGGACGGCGGGCCACACCGACCCCCACTCTGCCCTAGGCACCGGGGCGCTCTTCGGCTTCCTCGCCGCCAAGAAGGCCATGGAGGAGCACGGCCTCAAGGGGACTCTGAAGCTCCTAGGCGAGCCGGCAGAGAAGGTCTGCGGCTCGAAGCCCGTCCACGCAGCAAAGGGCTACTTCGACGACTTCGACGCCTCTCTGCCCTACCACCCCAGCGGGACCAACAGCGTCAAGAAGGAGATACAGGGCGGCTCCTACTGGAACACCCTATACACCTTTGAGACCCTACACCCTGAGAGGTGGTTCAGGCCCAGGAACGCACCCTTCCCCATAGCGGGCCATTCTGGAGGACGGATACCAGCGGCCCTCGACGCCGTCTGCCTCATGTACACGGCGACCAAGTATGTCGAGGACGCGATGCTACCGTACACGGGCACCTGGACCCTGAACGAGTACATCATGGTCGCGGGCCAGTGCACCTCGGACAACCTGCCGCCAAGGATCGCCCAGATCCAGTATGCCCACAGGGCGCCCATCCTCGAGATGCAGGAGCAGATCGAGAGGGTGCTGGACAACACCGCCAAGGGGATTGCCCAGATAACGGGGACGAGGGTGACTAAGAGGATCATCGCCAGGACCCGGTGCGGCCTGACCAACGTGACGCTTTCGGAGATCCTTTACAGAAACCTTGAGATGGTGGGTCCACCCCAATTCTCGGAGGAGGCGAGGGAGTTCGCCCGGAAGATCCAGGAGAACCTCGGCCTCGAGCCCATGGAGGAGCCCCTCACCCAAGCCTGCCAGGAGATCGCCCCAATAGACGCCTCAGACAACAGGATACGCCGTCTCTTCCCGAGCTGGGTGGAGACCCAGGGGTCGGACGACTACGTTGACTACCAGTGGACGGCGCCGTCGACACGGCTGTACACTGCCAACGCGGGCCTTAGGAGCCCTAGCCCTGAGTACGTATATCCCTCTTGGGCCAGGTACGCGATGAACGGATACCCGGCGTGTATCAACCCGGGGATCATAACGGCGGCAAAGACGATAGGCGCCACAATAGTGGACCTCATCACCAATCCGAAGGAGCTTGCCAAGGCGAAAGCGGAGTTCGTGGAGAGAACAGGCGGAGGCATCAGAGGCTCTAAGTGGGTCCCGCCTCTGCTACCAAAGGACTTCTACCCGCCTATAGACCTGCCCTGGCCTGAGTATGTGACCACCCAGAGGGGCTTCGAGTGGTCCCTAACCAAGAAGGGTCCCGAGAAGGAGTACAAGGTCCTCCACGAGGGCATCTAGAACACCCCATTCCCTTTTTTTCGATCACAGGAAGATGACTTTTTTATCATACTTGTCCATGCTGGTTCAGGGGGCTTGATACATGGACATAGAGAGAATCAGGGCGGACTTCCCGGCGCTCAGGGAGTGGACCTACCTAGACACCTCCTTCGTCGGCCTGTACCCGAGGCAGGTGAGGGAGGGATACGACATGTTCCTCGACACCTGGATGAACTTCGGCGTCGAGGGGACGAAGACGATCCTCACCCAGTGGGTCGAAAAGGCTTCTGAGGTCAGGGGCATGGTCGCCGACTTCATCGGGGCGAGGCGGCATGAGGTCGCCTTCACGACGTGCACGGGCTCCGGGATAAACATAGTCGTAAACGGACTAGAGTGGGCGAGGGGGGACAACGTCGTTTTCCCCGAGTTCGAGCACAACCCGTTGGACACCGCGACACTGAGGAGGCACGGCGTCGAGCGCCGAACCGTTGGAGTGAGTAATGGGAGGGTTGAGACGGCTGATCTTGAGGGGGCAGTCGACGACAGGACGAGGCTCGTGCAGGTGAGTCAGGTAGGCTACGTGAACGGCTTCAGGTTCGACCTGAGGGAGGTCGCCGACATCGCCCACGTCCACGGTGCGAAGGTGTTAGTAGACGCCACACAGGCCGTCGGCGCCCTTGAGGTCGACGTGAAGAGGGATGGTGTCGACTACGTATCCGCCGCGCCGTACAAGTACCTCATGGGTCCCGCTGGGTTAGCCTTTCTCTACGTGAGCTCCGAGAACCTCGACGAGCTCGTCCCGGACAGGGTCGGCTGGAAGAACCAGCTCTGGTCGGGGGAGAGCGCCGAGGAGCTCCACGATCCGGGTAGTGCCGAGAAGTTCGAGTACGGCACCATCCACTTTCAGGGCATATACGGCCTGGAGAGATCGCTTGAATACCTGAACGGTCTGGGTATGGAGGCGGTGGAGCGAAGGGTCCTAGAGCTATCTGGGTATCTCTGGTCGAGGGTAGCGGATTCGGGGAGGAGGATGTATACGACAGAGGGGACGAGGTCGCCCATAGTCAGCTTCTATCAGCAGGATGCCGTTGAACTGGCATCTAAGCTCATGGAACAGAGGGTCAAGGTAACTGGGAGGGAGGCCCACGGTGGCCATATCAGGGTTTCCCCCCACTTCTACAATACTAAAGCAGACATTGACTCCTTCTTGGAGAGGTTGGAGGGGCTGGAGAAGGGGGTCCCCCCTCCTCAGCGGTACTGAAGTGACTTCCTCCGCTCATCGGCGGAGTGGCCGCCGATCTCTGATCCATCCGACCGCTTCATCCCCATGAGGCGGGCCATCTCTCCATAGCTCTCTGATAGCGGGTACTCCGGCGTCATGGAGAACCTCGTCGGTATGGAGCCCGTCCCGGGTTGCTCCAGCCCGTGGGCCAGCCTCTCGATCTGGTCCTTGGGCACGGAGAAGATCATCTCGTCGTCCTGGGTTCCCGCCCGGCCTCTGTCACCCCGGCAGGGCACGGCGACCTGGCAGATCCCATTCTTCATCGCTGGGACGACTGCGTAGACGCACGCGGCGTGGCCGCCTAGGATGGTCGTGATGTCCCTGCCGTCCTCGTAGGCTAACCCGAGGAGCAGCTTCAGGAGCTGGGCGGAGTCGCAGTAGATCATGGCCACGTCCGGCTCGAAACTCGCAGTCCTGAGCGGCGCTGAGACGACGCCGACATACTTCCCGCTATCAAACCTGGGGAACTCGTTCGCCCAGTTGGCCCCGGCCTCCAACGTCTTGACCCCATCCGGGTACCTGTTGCGTCCCTCCAGGAAGAACTCGGGGGGCTCAGCCAGCCCGAAGCCTATGACTGGCTCTGGACACCACATGTCCTCGAAGAGCTGGGCCACCGTCTCGCCGAACCTGCGGGACAGGGCGAAGACCTGGCATGTCGAGAGGCACTTCCCGTAATCCTTCGTTGGCCTCTTCGCCTCCTCGGGTACCTCGTCCTCGCTCTCGAGCATCTTAACGGCGAGGGAATAGGTTTTAGGCCTCACTTGCTCCTCTATCCTCCTGCCGTACTCGTTGAACCTGTTCAAATCGGATCACCGGTGATACTTGTTGCTCCAGGGATAAATAACCAACAGTCGTCAGGGTATAGCTACGTTGACGACGGTGGGTTTCAGGACCTTTACCAAGTCTTCGGGCGACATCTCTAGCAGGAAGCCCCTCCTCCCCCCGTTTATGAACAGCCTCTGGAGCTTTAGGATCGTCTCCTCCAAGTACACGTCCAGAGCTCTCCTTGTGCCGAAGGGGGATATCCCCCCTATCAGGTAGCCTGTCAGCCTGCGAGCGGTCTTCGGGTCAACGGTGCCCGTCGTTTTTACCCCTAACAATCGAGCCAGCGCCCTGGTGGAAACCCTCATGTCCCCGTGCATCAGGACTATCATCGGGTTCCCCTCGCTGTCCTCCATGACAAGGGTCTTGACGACGGAGTGCTCTGGGACGCCGAGCTCACCTGCCGCCGCCTTCGTGACGCTGTCCTTGCTGTACTTGTAGAAGTGACCCTCGAACTCGACGCCATGTTCTCGCAGGGCTAGGACAGCCCTTGTGTTCGGTATCCTGTTGCTCACTGGCCAGGCCTCAGCACAGTTCGTAGTCGACATACCAAAAGCATGTGCCATAGTAAACATTATCCTCGCTGAATCCAGGCGCGTGCAAGCTGAAGATGTCGACCAGCTCTTCGAGAGTGAAGTAGTTCTTAACGATGACGAACCGGCTACCGTCCTTGAGGGTCCTGAGCTTGTAGGTGTTCTCATCGTCGTCCTTACTGATAAGCTCGCCACCGAGACCAGGGATGTAAACGTTGTCAGCCACGATGACCCTGGAGCCCTGCTTCAGGACCCTGTGAAAGCCCCTGAGAAAGGAGTCTATCCTGTGCCTAGGAATGTGGGAGAACCATGTGAAGGCCAGCCCCCCGTCGAACGACGAGTCCTCAAAGGACAGGTCATAGGCGTCCTCCTTCCTGAAGGTGACGGGGCACCCATAGTCCTTCTTCTTTGCGAGTTCCATAACCTCCTCGCCCAGATCGGTCGCCATGATCGTCCTTGCAGAGCTGGATAGGATCCTCGTCCAGTAGCCGGTTCCGCAGGCTACCTCCAGTACGTCCTTCCCCCGAAGGGACTCCCTGATGGCTTCCGCCAGGACCTCCTGCTCCTCCTGGCGATGGGGGTCACGCCAAGCGTAGATCTCCTCGTACTCCCCTGCCCTCCTCCTGTAGTACTCAACTAGATCGGACATTTGCACGCGGTTAAATTGCGTCGATCCCTTAAATTTGCCTCCGATGAGTCATACCTTTCTGGCTAACCTTTTATGCAGTAGTTTTGTTCTTGTGCATCATGCAGGGAGTCGTTGGGGTCTACTCGAAGAGAAACGCGACGAGGAAGGCCTTCTACCTTCTATACGGCGTCCAGCATCGGGGCCAGGAGAGCGCGGGGATATCCACTGCTGGAGACCGCTCCCTGAGGTCGTGGAGGGGGAGGGGCCTCGTCTCCAATGTCTTCCACGAGCAGTTCAGCTCCTTCATGCACCCAGACGACTACGTGGTGATAGGATGCGCGTCCGGGGAGAGCGCAAACCAAGTAAGCCTCCCCCCTCTGGAGCTCGAGACCGATCGTTATAAGATGTCCGTAGCTCTCGACGGGTACTTTTTCTATCGTGGCGACAACCACAACGAGGAGGTAGTCCTGTCCAAGATAGAGGAAAGCTTGGGCAATAGGATGGACCTCGAGTCCTCCGTCACTGAGGCCATAAGGGGCCTGACAGACTCTTACTACTCCCTTGTGCTCGCAGTTCTTGATAAGGAGGTCGATGGCAGCAAGCTGCTCGTCGCCAGGGATGGCAGAGGTGTCAGGCCGCTCTACATCGGACTCAACGAGGACGAGTTCTACGCGGCATCCGAGTCCGCGCCCCTCGATGTCCTGGAGGGGATGGGTGAGAGGTTCACGGAGAGGAAGGACGTCACGCCCGGCTCCCTCGTAGTGTACGGAGATGAAGGCGTATCCGTCAGCCAGGTTCTCGACCCGCAGCCGGCCCACTGCGCATTTGAGTGGGTTTACTTCGGTCGACCGGACTCCATTATAGAGGGTAGGAGCGTCCACTCGGCTAGGAAGATGCTGGGGCACAAACTCGTCGAAACTCACAAGCTCAGACGCCTCTACACTGATCTTAGCGGATCCACGGATGGTATGGTCCTGATACCGGTACCCGACTCGGGAAGATCGGTCTGCACGGGCGTCGCCGAGACTCTAGGGATCACACCTGACGAAGGGGTTATCAAGAACGCCTATCTCGGTAGGACGTATATCATAGACGACCCGGATTTCAGGAAGATTGCCTCTGACCTGAAGCACAATATCATCAGGGAGACCATCGAGGGTAAGAAGGTAGTGATAACCGATGATAGCATAGTACGAGGCACCGTGAGCGAGTCCATCGCCAAGAGCCTGCTCAAGGCTGGGGCCGCCGAGGTCGAGTTCCTCGTGAGTTATGCACCCATCTTCAACCCCTGCTTCTCCGATCCCCCGGAGAAGTTCCTGGCGGCGGCGCCCTTCAGGGAGCTGGGTATGAGGGAGATTGGGGAAGGGGTCGCGTCGAGGCTCCCCTCAATAAACCGGGTCAGGTACAACTCCCCCGAGAATGTCATAGAGGCTATTGGGCTACCCGAGAACAAGCTATGCACCTTCTGCATAACTGGTAAGAGCCCTTTTGGGCGAAAGTCCAATCATTAAGATTTTTACCGGCGGCGCGCATGCCAAACATGAAGGCCCCCGAGGGGAAGCCTATTAGGCATAGGCCTCAACAGGATGTGGAAGGGAGTTATGATGGGTGAGAAGGTCATCGGAATCCTGGGCGGCATGGGTCCGGAGGCCACTGCCGACCTGTTCTACAGGATCGTCAGGTCGACAGACGTCGAGAGGGATCAGGACCATCCAAGGACGATAATCTACAGCAACTCTAAGGTCCCCGACAGGACCGCTGCCATCCTAGCCGGTGGGCCGAGCCCTCTGCCCGAAATGTTAAAGGCAGGGAGAGTCCTCGAGTCCGCCGGCGCCGACTTTCTAATAATGCCATGCAACACGGCCCACTACTTCATCGAGGAACTGAGGACCAGCCTGGGAATACCTGTTCTGCACATGATAGAGCTGGCCGCCCGGAACGTCAAGGCTCGGATGCCGGATGTTGGCAGGGCTGGCCTGATCGCGACGGACGGCACCGTGAGGAGCGGAATCTACCACGAGAGCTTCTCGGAAGTGGGTGCGGAGATCGTCGTCCCTCCCCCCGAGTTGCAGACGGACACCATGGCAGCAATCTATGACCACATCAAGGCTGGGGATCTATTTGGGGGTAGGGAGCTTCTGCTGGGGGTCGCCAGGCGGCTTGTGGAGCATGGCGCCGAGATTGTTCTTTGCGGATGCACGGAAGTCTCCTTGGTACTCAAGGACGGCGACCTGGCAGTGCCCGTAGTCGACCCCCTTCAGGTCCTCGCCGAGACCGCTGTAGAGGTCGCTCTTGGCAGGGCTGATCTGGCCGAGGAAGATCTCGTATCTCGGCGAGGACGTCTCCCTCCATAACCAAGGATAGAGTCTGAGTTATGTACCGTCACGCCTAGGTCAACGACGAGCCACCCGTCCACTGACCCGTAAGCGGGGTCCCCCCATTTGACGTGGCGGCTCGAGATAATGTTCCCACCCTCGTTACTGCAGGCTTATGGTATAATCAACTGCGTCATTTATAGAGGGTTTAAGTGGATCGCCTTGAGATATGATGAGACCCTGTAATCTCTGGTGTGCAGCTCCTTGTAGGGGCCAGACCAGAGGACGTCCAATGGCTCCTAATCCGACTAGTGCAGTAGATCTCCTTCGATTACCTCGATGTTTGGATGTGACAATTGGTGATTAACTTAAATGACTATAATCTCCTTTGAGTCTATGCCAAAGGGACCTTCATATTTAAAGTATTTAAATAATCGTTGGTTGTTTATATGGTGAAGGCTATGAAATTCGTCCAATTGAGGACTCTCAAAGATTTGGTAATGCTGGTTGCTTCCTCGCCTACGATGAATGTGATACAACATCTAGAGAACGGTGGTAGGCATCTCTACTTCATCATAGGTGGGACTCTTAACGAGATATTCCTCTACTTTGTGCGTCAGAACAGCTCCCTGGATGGTAGCTTCATAACGTACAACACGTACACTGGAGAGATAGGTACAAGCGAGAAGGTGATGCACGAGCCCAACATCAATTCCTTTCCCGTCGTCGAGATCGAGAACCAAGACCTCCTCCCAGAGGATCTGCTCCACAAGGTGAACAGCCTTTAGAGCGGTTCATTCGAGCCTTCAATTGAATGGTGTGTTAAATGTCTGAGAAGCAAGTTGATATAAGTATAGAGAACGTCGTTGCCTCTGCATCCCTCGATCAGAAGATCGATCTGTTAGCAATCATGAAGGTTTTCAGGAACGTTGAGTATAGGCCCAAGCAGTTCCCGGGCCTCGTCTTCAGGCTGAAGAGGCCGAAGACTGCGACGTTGATCTTTGGCTCAGGCAAGATGGTGTGTACTGGGGCCAAGTCGGAGAAGATGGCCAGGAGCGCCGTCAACAAGGTGGTGAGGGAGCTGAAGAACAACGGCATCATCATCCTTGGTAAGCCAACTATTGTCATCCAGAACATCGTAGCATCAGCGAACCTCCATGGGAAGATCGACTTGGAGGCCGCCGCTGACATAATGGACAATGTGATGTATGAGCCTGAGCAGTTTCCCGGGCTCATATACAGGATGGGTGAACCAAAGGTCGTGATGCTGCTCTTCGCCAGCGGGAAGCTGGTGTGCACAGGGGCCAAGCACGAGGATATGGTCAAGGAAGCCGTCCATAAGCTCCACGGCATTCTCGAAGAGGATGAATTGATCTACTACTAATAGGTGACAGAGGTCGGGCAGTGTCGCGAAACAACGACCTAGAGCATAGGGCTATCCAAATGATCTTGGAGGCCGGCGAAGAAGGCATCCTCCAGAGCGACATGTGGAAGAATCTCGGAGTGACTAGTCGGGAGGGCTCAAGGCTGGCGTTGAAATTCGAGGAGAAGGGCGTCGTGGAGCGGAGGAAGGTGCTCCATGAGGGGAGATGGACCTACAAGCTCTTCTCCCAGACGAAGCTCATCACTATAGATTCAATCATAGACTGCCCTTGCATCGTCTGCGAGGAGCTGGACAGATGCTTCACGGGAGGGGAGACATCGCCTATCAACTGCCAATTGCTTACGGCTTGGATCGACCCCCGTAAAGAGTTACCCGAGCAGGAATGAATACTTAGAGACGGGAATAGAGACTTGAGAGAAAACTACAGAGAGATCGTAAAGTACTTTCTTTTCTTCATCGTGTTGGCGGGTGCTGCATTCGGCGGATTTCAGGTTCTAAGATCAACTCTGGGAACCCCCTACCCAATCATGGTTGTCGTCTCCGAGAGCATGGTCCCCACACTAGGCGTGGGCGACTTCATACTCATCGGGCATATAGACGACTTTAATGATGTCGTAGCCGAGCCGATGCCTGAGGGAGACATTTTGGTCTTCCTGAGGTCAAGCTCGTCTGATGAGTACATCGTCCATAGAGCCATAAGAAGCTGGCTTGAGGATGATGATTGGTGGTTCACGACTAAGGGGGACCACAATCTTGTGGAAGATGGGAGACCGGTGAGGGAGGGGAACGTCATTGGAAAGGTCGTTGGCAGGATACCTATAATGGGCTATTTCCCTCTGTTCATCAAGACGTCTAAAGGTTTTTTCCTCGTTGCAGCTCTCATGGTCCTTATATTCTTTGCAGATTCACTGATGCCTGATAAGAGGCTTACTGAACAGGGAGGGTCGTTCCCCTGGTTTGCACTAATACCATTCCTTGTGGCTCCCATGATCTATGTAGTCTTCTTTTTTCTCCCTATGAACCACGTTGAGGTTGAGTTTATGGCATTGGTTTTTTGGTATCTGGGTTGCGCCGTCGCGCCTTTGGCCTTCGAGGATGACGATGCTGGTCTCATGTTCTGGCTCTATCACTTCGTCCTCTGCATGATACCTCTTGGGTGTGACATCGTTGCGTGGACTACGGGGATAACTCCGAGCATGTGGTGGAACGTGAAGAGCAGCACGGTTCCGATTACATGGCTGCTCCAGGAGGAGACGATTTCATACCACAGGGCTTTCAACCAGTTTGCACTATACATCCTACCGGGCTGCATCCTCTTCTTATTTCTAGTGTACCTGAAGAGAAGGGATTACGGGCCGTTAGTGTCCTTCAGTCAAAGGCTACGCAGTATGTAACTCTACCATTTCCCAAGGCTAACAATAACTTGGGAAGTGTACGCACAATTAGACGAGTTAAGACAGTGTGATGCCTTGGCTGGGAAAGCATTAAAAAGACCTGAGTTTCACTTAGCTGAGGCTATTCATATGAGTCGTGCTGTGTCCACTACGAGTCATGCGAGGAAGATTGTCATCATCGGCTTAGGTACAGGCGGTCTGTACGCATCCAGGGCTGCCTCCAGGGTGGACAGGAAGGCTGAGATCTCTATCATAGAAAAACGTGATTACGACATGTTCTCCCCATGCGGGTTGCCTTACGCAATCGAGGGGAAAGTTGAGAGCTTCGACGACCTTAAGCACTCGGTTCCCGTTACCAGGCAGCTAAAGAAGCTGATTAAGCATGAAGCGATCTCCATAGACACGAATGCCAAGCGGGTCAAGGTGAAGAACCTTGAGTCCGGCGAGACCAGCTGGTTGGACTATGATTCCCTCGTCATAGCGACGGGAAGTAATCCCGTGATACTGCCCATCCCAGGGGCTGAGGAGTTCCTTGGACGGGGAGTTCACGTCGTCACTGACCCTGAGAACGCCAAGGCCCTCAAGGATGATGCCCTGAAGAGCAAGAGGGCTGTTGTGGTAGGGGGAGGAGCGATAGGGTTGGAGATAGCCTTCGCCCTCAAGGAACTCGGGTTGGAAGTATGGGTCACGAAGCGGAGTCAACCCCCGTTCCCCCGGAACCTAGACCCCGATATGGGGGAGGTCATCCGGGAATATCTAGAATCCAAGGATCTGCACATCCTCTTTGGTAAGGGCATCGACAGGATCAACGGGAGCGAGCGTGTCGAGTCGGTGGAGATCGCAGGGGAAACCATACCGACAGACATTGTTGTCATGGCTGTCGGCGTCAGACCTGAGTCCAGGATCGCCGTTGAGGCTGGCCTTAAGCACGAACGAGGAGCCATAATCACCGACGAGAAGATGGAGACAAGCGTTGAGAACGTCTATGCCGTTGGTGACTGCGTCATGTCTCACAGCGGAGTCGATGGCGAACCCATAAACATAGCCCTCGCCACAGCAGCGTTCAAGCAAGCCGTCGTCGCAGGAGTGAACGCTGCTGGCGGTGAAGCGTTCTATGACGGAGGACTAGGTACTTTTGTCTCATACATCGGGGAGTTGGAGATAGCCTGTACCGGCTACAACTCCGAAATAGCTGAACGTCATGGATTCAAGGTGATGACTGGAAGGGCCAACATGCAGGTTAAGCCGACATGGATGCCTGGTACCAAAGACATATCGGTGAAGCTGGTGATCGATGCGGAGACCGGCAGGATACTCGGTGGGCAGGCAATAGGAGAGGAAGGGGCGGCTTGGCGGGTCAACATGGTAGCCCTTGGAATAAAGAAGGGGATGGGGATTGAGGAGTTCAGCACGATAGAGCTGGCATACTGTCCAGCAGTATCGGACCTATATGATCCCCTATTAGTTGCGGCAGACGTGGCTCTGAGGCGTTTCACACGCTCTAAACAGAGAGGGTGACCAGCTGTTTAGGCTCTCTTCGCGTAAGATTTAAGTTAGTAGTTAACTGATGATCCCGATTCACATTGGAGAAAGTTAAGGTCGTTTCTTACGGAGTGGGAGTTATAGGACGACGTCTCGCCAGCCATCTCCTCACCAAGGAGGGTGTGGAGATCGTGGGGGCTGTCGACATCAACCCCCAGATAGTTGGCAAGGACCTGGGAGAAGTGCTGGGCGGTGATAAACTAGGCGTAGTAATCTCCGACGACGCGGACAAGGTGATTTCCACGACGAAACCCCATATAGTCTGCCATACTACCATGTCTTACCTTAAGCAGACCTTTGACCAGTTCAAGCAGATCCTTAACCACGGGGTCAACTGTATTTCCACTTGCGAGGAACTCTCCTACCCCTATGATACAGAGGAGGGGGCAGAGTACGCCGAGAAGCTTGACAAACTGGCAAAAGAGAACGGCTGCACACTGCTGGGGACAGGTATTAATCCCGGTTTCCTCATGGACACACTACCAATAGTCCTGACGGGTCCATGCACCAGGGTCGAGGACATCTACATAACCAGGCAGATGGACGCTGCAACGAGGCGTATCCCTTTCCAGAAGAAGATAGGCGCAGGCCTTACAGTCGAAGAGTTCAAGAAGAAGATAGCGAACCACGAGATCACCGGGCACGTCGGCTTGGAGCAGTCGATAAAGATGATCTCCGACGCCCTCGGTTGGGAGCTCGATGATATCAAGGTGGAACCTGTAGAGCCCGTCGTGCTAGATCACGACGCTGAAAGCGACGCCATCAAGGTGCCAAAGGGCTACAACGCCGGATCCAAGCAGATGGCTTACGGCATTAAAGGCGGTAAGGCCATCATTACGATGGATTTCAAAGCATACATCGGCGCCCCGGAGGAGTTCGACAGCGTCATCGTCAAGGGGGAGCCTCCAATAAACGAGAAGATCTCGCCTTGCGTCCATGGCGACTACGGGACGATTGCCATGACGTCGAATATGATCCCCCACGTCATTAACGCTGAGTCCGGGTTCAAGACGATGAAGGACCTGCCTCTCCCCCATGCCACACCAGCCCACATGGGAAAGTATCTGGAGTAAGGCGTTCGGCCACATCCATATTTTCTTTCTATTAGGTTATCAGAAGTTGAAATCATCCTTCTTCACGGTCATCATGCATCCCAAAGTTTTTTCGTATCATTCCATGAAGTTCAACTGTGTCGAGTAGGCGCACGCTGGTCATCTGCGAGAAGCCTTTCGCCGCGAGACGGATAGCCCAGGCTCTCGATGAAGATGGCTCACCCACAAGTTACTCAGATAGAAGGGTCCCCTATTACATAGCGTATCGCGGCGATGAGGAGCTGGTAGTAGTTACCGCTCTAGGCCACCTGTTCAATGTTGCTCAGAGGGAGGGTGAATGGAACTATCCTGTCTTCGATATAAAATGGGCACCAGCATACGAAGTAGACAAAGGTCTTAGCAGGACCCGTAAATTCATCGATGTAATCAGGGAGCAGTCTCGGGAAGCCGATCACTTCGTCAGCGCCTGTGACTACGACATGGAGGGGAGCCTCATAGCCTACATGGTTCTCCGCCACGTATTCGGAGAGGAAAGTCTTGAGAAAGCCAGGCGGATGAGGTTCTCCACCCTGACCGAGGAGGATCTCGTTAAGGCTTGGGAGGAAAAGTCCGAGACTTTGGACTTCCCCCTGATCGAGGCTGGGAAGGCTCGACATGAGATTGACTGGCTCTTCGGCATCAACTTGAGCAGAGCTCTAACTCTCTCGGTGAAGAACACCTCCGGCTTCTATAGGACATTGAGCATAGGCAGGGTCCAAGGCCCCACACTCAACTTCATCAGGGAAAAGGAGATCGAGGTCAACACCTTCGTGCCCTTACCCTTCTGGACGATAAAGGCTAGGACGAAGATAGGGTCCAAGAGGTACGACCTCGAATACGAGAAGCCACGCCTGGAGACTCTGGACGAGGCTGAGGAGGTTGTAGGCTCCTGCAGAATGAAGGAGGGATTGGTCTCCGTCTCCCAGATCAGAACTCAAAGAAGGCCTCCGCCTCCCCCCTTCAATATTGGCGACCTCCAGAGAGAGGCGTATCAGAAGTTCAAATATGCCCCCCGTACGACTCTAAACGCGGCTGAGAGGCTCTACCTAGAAGCCTTGATCAGCTACCCAAGGACATCGAGCCAGAGGCTACCTTTAACAATAGACCTCATAGGCATACTCGATGGCCTGAAGAGTGTTGAGGCGTACAGGGATCTGGCCGAAAGGCTGACCGCGAAGCCTCCTCTCAGGCCCATGCAGGGGAGTAAGGATGATCCCGCCCACCCCGCCATCCACCCGACGGGCAAAAAGCCTGGAAGGCTCAGCAGGGTAGATCGGCGGATATTCGATCTGGTTTGCAGGAGGTTCATGGCCTCTCTTGGTGACCACGCAATCATAGAGAGCGTCGATGTCGAGGTAGAGGTCGGGGACCACCTGTTCCACATGAGGGGGAGTAGGATTCTTGAAAAGGGCTGGCACGTCTTCTACGCTCCCTACATTAGAACAAAGGAGGTGCCTGTTCCGGACATGAATGAGGGGCAGGGGGTGCCCATTGACGGCATAGAGGCCGTCGAAGGCTACACCAAGCCTCCGCCTAGGCTCAACTCCGGAAGTCTGCTCAAGCTGATGGAGGACGAGGAGGTAGGCACGAAGTCCACTCGTTCCGATATCATCGACACGCTTTTCAAGAGGGGGTACATCTCCGGGAACCTTATCGAGATGACGGATCTTGGTCTCACCATAACCGAGTCCCTAAGCAGACACGTCCCAGAGATCCTATCATTGGAGATGACCCGAAGTCTGGAGAGGGACCTTGAGGCCGTCCAAGACAAGGTGCTAGCTGGGGAAGCCGTAGTTGAGAAAGTGGTTGAGTGGCTGGAACCTGTCTTGAGGGAGTTCAAGGCGCAGGAGGATGTCATCGGTGCCGAGATCGATAGATCACTGAGGAGGGAGGCCCAGCGGAGCAGGATCCTCGGGCCCTGCCCCGTCTGTCGAACGGGGGATATCACCCTCATTCACAACAGGAAGACGGGCAAGAGGTTCGCCGGCTGCAGTAACTATTCTAGGGGGCTGTGCGATGTCAGCTACCCACTGCCTCAGGAAGGAAGGATAGAGGCGACAGGAAAGAGCTGCAGTGAGTGCGGTGCACCCATAGTGAAGGTGACGAGGAAAGGGCGGCGACCCTGGGATCTGTGCCTCAACGTCGACTGCCCCACGAAGAAGAGGGGATGACAAGATGCAGGACAGGTGTAATCTTTGCCTGCGAAGGCGTGTAGAGGGCTCCGTCTACTGTAAATATCATCTTCAGGCCCTCACTAATATAAAGGCAGGATTCGAGAGATGGAGGAAAGCCTTGGGAATCAGTTGGGAGGATTATTTAAAGAGGATTATGGCGTTGCCCGAAACAGGTGTATGGGTTAAGGAAGTTACTTCAAGCCTCTTAGACTATAATGAAGAATCCGCTTCTATCTAGGATATCATAGACCTTAACTATCAGCCTAAATCTTCTTTCCTGATCTCCCAACGGCTACTTCGACCGTCCCTTATCCAGCCGCCCCCGATGGATCTTATCGCGTCATTGACGGGAGGCCAGAGGTCCCCCAAAAACTTTTTTGGGCTCACTGTAACTATCTCATCCCCCTCCTCCACGTCCACTAGGGTGAGATCCACCCCAGCGGAGGCAAGTCTATCGTTGATCCCTGTAGGGGGCCACGCGGTCACAATTTCCTGAGCAGCTGCAACAGTTTGCGTCGCCTTCCCCACTGATAGCACGACACCTATCTTGGCTCCACAATCTGGGCATGTGATCCAGGTGATCTTCGAGTCTTCTCTCTCTGTCAACTTCTCCTCCCCCATTAAGGAGTAAAGTCAACATCTTAAAAACCTGAGTATGTGTCTATTAACATTCTCGGATAGATCCTGCACACTTTTTTGTCTCATTTTCCTGAGACAAAAGTTTACCTTCAGGCTATTTTTACATCTATAATCGCTGGATCTCGCATCTTCATGGATATTATACCCTAATGATTTATTATCACAAATATCTTACTTATATTTCCTCTTCTTGTCCTAAGTCTTACCTTCATCTCTATAAAAAATGTTATAATGGGTATATATGGTACTTACTTCTTGGGGGAGTTATCACGTCGGTTCAGATGGAGAGATACCAATGCCCGTACTGTGACAGGCAGTCTGCGAGCCCAGGCGGAGTCAGGTTCCATGTCAAGCTGGAGCATCCGGAGAAGCTCGATGAGTTTAACGAGAGATACTATCCGGAGATGGCTGAGAGGTTCAGAAAACTTACATCAAGCGAGTAATCAACCCAAATCCCTTTTTTCAGAGAACCCCGTACATGAATTGTGTCCAAAATCTCGAAGGTATATATTTTATAAGCCGTCTGTAAAAAGCATCGAATTTTCCTCGAATATCAGGGCTGTATCTATCCGATTTGCATGGAAACGTTAATATTCAGGGTCTATGGTCTCGGGCTTCGATCTAACGAACCAAGGTTCGGGTCATTGAATATGTCCATTACGATGCAGATGTGATCCTTCATGGATCGATTAATAACCGCTGTTTCTTATTATGTTACGGTGATTGTGTGAGGCTAACGAGAAAGGTGTATCTGGTAGGTGGTTCCGGATACGGCTATTCAGCCCTCGGCGACTGCAACATGTACTTGGTGGATTGCTCGGGCAAGCTTGCCCTAATCGACACGGGAGGTGGGAGGGGAGTCTCAAAGGTACTGGAGAATGTCAGGGAGATGGGGTTTGACCCCGGATCGATTGATATCGCCTTCATAACCCACTGCCACTACGACCACATCGGCGGGAACATGGGGTTCAAGGAGGCAACGGGCTGCAGGATAGCGGCACATGGGGCGGAGGTGGAAGATATAGAATCCCTGGGGGAGTTGACCCTCTACCAGATGGCCCAGGAGAGTGGACTGAGCTTCGAGCCTGCCAAGGTGGACATGGTTCTGGAGGACAATCAGAAAGTCATGGTGGGAGATACTGAATTTACAGTCGTGCATACCCCGGGTCACACTCCTGGGGGATTGTGCTTCGCGATCGAGGAGAACGGTGTGAAGAGCCTGTTCTCTGGGGATACGGCCTCTGCAGACGGCAGGATGGGCTTCATAAACGGTCCAGGATACGACCACGACGCCTGGAAGTCGTCGATTGAAAAGCTGCTGGCCCTCAAGCCGGACAGGATTTTCCCTGGACACGGGGTCTTCTGCCTGTCAGGTGCCGAGCAGAACCTCAAGGTTCTCCATGAAAGCTGGAATGCCCCGTGGCAGGTTACCCCCCGCATCTGATACTCCCCGACATTTTTTTCCTCTTTTCAGAGGAGCTTAATTTATAGTGAATGTTAGGTTCAATAAGCGGTCTAGACCCACTAGGTGATCGTAGTCATGCAGGATAGCTCGGATTACATATGGGGATTATTTTACTGCTTGGGAATTGCAGTGATTTCCCAGATATCCGGAACTCTCGTGAAGCCAATAAACCCCTACACGTGGGCATTTCTGTACGGTTTAGTTATGACTAATGTTATGCATAGGCCTAAGAGACTCCTCCCCGGGGTCAACTTCTGCGCGTACCAGCTCCTTCAGGGATCATTACCGCTCCTCGGATTTACGATCACTGAACTATTCATGCAGCATGTCGGGACAGGTCTGGTCGTCTCCTTGGCATATCTGTTTCTATCGCTCCCAGTATGGTTTATCCTCTCTAGGTTGCTGGAGCTTGACAGGAGAAAGGCCATATTGATAGGAGTTGGGTTTGCCTCAGGGGGGAGGGATGTGATAGCCCACCTATCTACAGCGACTGAGATACCTGAAGGGGACATCCAATGTGCATTCGACTTCACTGCTTGGAACGGTATACTTGCTGCCATACTCTACCCATTCTTATTTTGGCAGACAGCTAATACAGGATTAAATGGAAAATGGGATTCATTCGCATATGGGGTCGCTGCTTGCCTCCCTGAGGTATCTTTCGTACTGGTTGCAACGGGTTCTTACAGTTGGGGAGGCATGGGGCATGCTGTTATCGTGTTCTCCTTGAGAACATTCATTGTATGGGTGGCATTATGTTATGCCCTGAAGATTCTGTTTAGGAAGAAGTTGAATATTGGGAAAGGTTCGGGGCTTCGATTCTGGTATCATGCGAATGGGCTATCGGTTCTCATAGGTCTCTTTGCAGGTGCTTCAATACAGCTAATCGGTCATTCTCTCCCTCCGATTAACATCTTATGGACCGATATCAGAGAGGTGGTTTCAGCGCTCATCCTGCCCATGTCCCTGACAATCTCCATGGCTGGAGTTGGTTCTAGGATAGATATTCATAGGGTCGTGAGAGAACGTAGCAGATCGATGCTTTTATTGCTATTTCTTCTCGTGGTAAATGGATTGTTGAGTATTATTTTAACTGGCTAATAGTCATGTGTTCTCTGAAAGGTTCATATAGGTAGGCTTGGCGTCTGTCCTCTCGTTGGGATCCCTAGGATGTTGGTGATAGGCGGTTTCTTGGAGTTAGTGTCAAAGCTAAACTTCTCATCTCCTGAGGGTTTGGTTTCCTTTGTTTTTCCTTTCTTGGTAACGGCTTTTTTCTTTTTTTTCTTTGTGCCGTTGTTCTTCACGGTTTTCTTTTTCTGTATGACCCTACTGAACTTTGACCGGATCTCCGGAGCCCTCCTCTGGAGGATCTCATGGTAGTCTTCGAGTTCTTCCTTATTGGGCCATCTGTTGTATATCTTCAAGTAGTGGTCGTCTATCTGAGAGAAGACTAAGCCATAGAACATCCCCAGTGAGGCTCCTCCCTTGGCTTCGATAGGAAGGTCGAGGGCCTCGATGAAGTCCTTAATCTTCTTTATCTCTCCATCTTTTAGCTTGGTGTCTATGAACTGCTCGCAAACGCCGCGCAGAAGCGGATCCATAGGCATGTGACTACCTTCAGGGCTCTGGCCTGTCAGAAAATTGAGGTATTTTATTTATAGTGGTTATGTATCGAGGGTCTATATCTTCAGAAATTAGCTTCCTGATGTCGACAATGACCGGTTTCCGGTGAAGTCCTATATATTCTTTTATTGTCTTGTTACTGGAAGGGGGCCAATCAACCTTGGAGCATGCGACAATTAGGCGTTACAGCGTGAAGGAGCGCCCCACCCTGCGGGAGGCCTACGATGCAGTGAGAGCAGGTGTATCCGGTCACAAGACTATCCTCGTCGTAGGTAACTGCTGGGTCGACTATGAAGGGAGGGCCAGTTCCAGGCTTGAGCCAGGGGAGAGGGTTGTCATCTTCAAGTCCGATGGCTCGGCTCTCATCCACAGGCCGAGGGATTATGCCCCTGTGAACTGGCAGCCCCCGGGGTCACTTTTCAGGACAAGGTTGGTGAAGGATGGGCTCCACGTGAGGGTCTTCAGAAAGAAGGATAACGAGGTCCTGGAGCTCACGTTCGATGATGTAATGTTCACGGCAGTACTGGATCTCAAGGACTCAGGTGAGTTCTACCTGCACGCCAGCGAGAAGGACATGCAGGAGGCCATACTCTATGAGCCCTCGCTTCTAGAGAAAGGATTCAAGCCTTTAACTGCGGAGAAGCCCGTTGAGCCCGGGTTCATAGACATCCTGGGAGTGGACAAGGATGGGATTCTAACCGTCGTCGAGATAAAGAGGAAACCGGCGACAAAGGAGGCGGTCCTCCAGCTGAACAAATACATGGCGGTCTTCCGGGCCGATTCCGACAGGCAGATCAGGGGTATCCTCGTGGCACCGGCACTGGCACGTGGCTCACAGAAGCTACTAGCTTCCCTCGGCCTCGAGTTCAAGCCACTGTCTCCTGAGCAGTGCTCCCAGATCCTAAGAAGGTACAGGGAGAAGCCCCTGACCGATTTCTTCGAACCCTAGAGTCACCCTCAACGATTAATAGTAGGAGAGGGTGAGAATCTCTCTGGGTTGAAGGTATGAGGGTCGAACCTTTTCTAGTCGAGAAATGGCTTAACGAATACGAGGTCGACATCGAGGTTAACATCTCCGAGACGTGCGTCGATCCCTTCACTATAGATGAGTTCCTCTCACTTGTTGGTCGGAGAGAGTTTTTCAACGATTTCAAGGACACTAAACTGACCTACGGGTACATCCCGGGGTCCCCCGGTCTCCGACAGGGTCTGGCAAACCTCTACAGTGGCCTTGGACCTGAGAATATACTCGTCGCCAGTGGAGCCATCGGGGCAAACTTTCTCGTGTTGTACAGCCTCGTCGAGCCTGGGGACACCGTAATATCAGTGCATCCCACATACCAACAGCTGTACAGCGTGGCAAAGTCCTTCGGCGCAGGTGTCAAGTTATTGAGGCTTCGGATGGATCGGGGTTGGCTCCCAGACCTAGGTGAGCTCGCAGACCTCGTCGATGCGAGGACGAAGTTGATTGTGATAAACAACCCCAACAATCCCACAGGCAGCCTCATCGACGACGAGCTCCTCAAGGGGATATGCTACATCGCAGATGAGGTGGGCGCCTACGTCTTAGACGACGAGTCCTATAGGGGCATATACATCGACCCCGACGACACCACGATGTCCGTGGTCGAGTTGTACGAGAAGGGTGTCGCCACGGGGTCGTTCTCTAAGCCCTTCTCCCTCACAGGGCTAAGGCTAGGCTGGATAGCAGCCGAGAGGTCGATCATAGAGGAGTGTGAGGACAGGAGGGATTACACGACCATAAGCAACGGTGTGATAGATGACGCCCTGGCCACCATCGCCATGGAAAACGTCGATGAAATCCTCAGGAGAAACATGGACATAATTAATAAAAATTACAGGATTCTCTCGAACTGGGTCGACGACGAACCCCTTATAGACTGGGTCCCCCCCAAGGCGGGAACAGTCGCGTTCCTGCGTCAGAAGACGGGGGTCTCCTCTGAGGAGTTATGTAAACGACTCATCGAGGAGAAGGATGTACTGCTCGTCCCCGGGACCTGTTTCGGCATGGAGGGGTTCCTTAGGATCGGCTTTGGTAACAACACCGTCGTCTTCAGAGAGGGTCTCTTGAGGTTCAAGGATCTGCTGAACGAATACCGTTAACGAGTATGATAAAGAAAAGAGGTTTTAGGGTAGTCGTCGCCCTTCAGCTTCTATATTATCTCCAGTTCTCTGCCGATGTTCTCGATGGACTCGATGACCGTGTCAAGGTCCTCAGTCGTGAGGTTGGAGTGCATCTGGACCCTGATCCTGGCTAGGTCTCTGGCGACCATCGGGAAGACTATGGGTACCACGAAGATGCCTTTCTCGTAGAGCTTGTCGCTTAGCATCTTGGCCTTGCTGCTCTCGCCGACTATGACGGGTATTATGGGCGTCTGGGATTTACCGGTGTTGAATCCCAGGTCCTCTACAGCCTTCTTGAAGTGACGTGTATTCTTCCAAAGGTTCTCCACATGCTCGGGCTCCGTCTCGAGGATGTCTATCGACGCGATTGTGGCGGCTACCACGGGTGGAGGGTGGGAGGAGCTGAGGAGCCAAGTCCTGCTCTTGTTCCAGGCGAAGCGCTTCAGGTCGAGTGAACCGGAAATATGCCCGCCAACGGTTCCGTAAGCCTTGCTGAATGTCCCCATCTCCACTTGGACCTTCTTGTGGTCAAGCTTGTAGTGGGAGACGATTCCCCTTCCGCTCTCTCCGAGTACGCCCTCGCCGTGAGCGTCGTCCACATACACCATCGCCCCGTGCTCCCCTGCGAGCTTCGCTATCCCGTCGAGGGGGGCAATGTCCCCGTCCATAGAGAAGACCCCGTCGGTGATTATGAGTATCCTCCTGTATTCGGGGTCGTGCTTTTCAGCTTCGTCAAGGACCCTAGTCAGGTCCTCCACGTCGTTGTGCTGGTAGATGGCCCGTTCAGCCCTGCATAAGCGTACTCCGTCTATTATGCTGCCATGATTCAGCTGGTCGCTTATTATGAGGTCCTCCTTCCCCGCTAGCTGGGGTATCAGTCCTGAGTTGACCATGAATCCCGTGGGATACGTCAGCGAGGCCTCGGCGCCCTTGAACTTTGCTAGTCGTGTTTCGAGTTCCTCATGCAGATCCATGTTCCCCGAGATAGGCCTGACTGCGCCCGACCCCACGCCATGGGTCTCGATTGCCTTCGTCGCCGCCTCCTTCAGCTTGGGATGTGTGGTGAGGCCCAGATAATTGTTGGAACAGAGCACAATGACCTTCCTTCCATCCACGATAGATATAGGGGTGCTAGGGCCTTGGAGGGTTTTCAACCGCCAGTCCAACGCCTTCTCAACCAATTCCTCATATTCAACTTTGAGAAATTCTGTCGGATTTCTCATCTTATTCTCACCTATCGAACTTCGCCAATCCCTTTAACGTTTTCTAAAGGACCTTCGAACAAGTTAATTATGTTCTTAGATGGTAATTATCCCAGATGATTGATTTGCCAGATCAGGATATGAAAAGGATCCTTGTAACCGGGGCAACAGGGCAGATTGGGTCTGAACTTGTTCCTGAACTCAGGAAAAGGTATAGCAGCGAGAACGTCGTGGTCGGAGTCCATAGCAGGCCACCATCGGATGAGCTCAGGGATTCGGGGCCTTACGAGAGGGTCGATGTAGTCGATAAGACTACCATAGATAGAGTTGCCGATGATTATGACATAGACACGATCTACCACATGGCAGCCATACTTTCGGCGGCAGGAGAGAGTAACCCTTGGCTTGCCTGGGATGTCAATATGAATGGAACCTACAACGTGCTTGAAGTCGCCAGAGAGAAGGAGATGGTGAGGGTTTTCTGCCCGAGCTCCATCGCCGCTTTCGGACCAGAGACCCCTCAGGAAAACACTCCGCAGGAGACTGTGCTCAAGCCGAGGACCATGTACGGGCTTACAAAGGTAGCCGGCGAGCTCCTATGCAACTACTACTTCGAGAAATTTGGCTTGGATGTAAGAGGTGTAAGATATCCGGGGATAATAAGTTATAAGACCCCTCCCGGTGGTGGAACCACAGATTATGCGATAGAGATCTTCCATGAGGCGCTGAAGCATAAAAAATACGTGTGCTTTCTCCGGGAGGACTCGACGTTGCCCATGATGTACATGCCAGACTGCATAAAGTCGACTCTCGACCTGATGAACGCAGACCTATCCAAGCTGAAGCACCATACGGACTTCAACCTTGCAGCCATCAGTTTCTCACCGAAAGAGATTGCAGCGGAGATAAAGAAACATATCCCAGAATTCGAGATATCCTACAAGCCTGACAGCCGACAGGCGATTGCTGACTCTTGGCCTAAAACAATTGACGACTCTGCTGCACGTCAGGAATGGGAGTGGAAGCCAAGCTTCGACCTTGTTTCGATGACTGAAGATATGTTGAAGAATCTTAAAGTTCGTTATTGTTTGTAGATTTTTTCCTCTTATTCCTTTTTAGTGTAATATTACCCCTAAGATAGGGAAAGATTAATATTCATAAAATTTCTGAATATTGAAATAATGGTAAAATTACTAAATGAAGAGATGAGATTTTTCAATATAGATAATAAACAATTTAATGAACTCTTCGAGATCCGGCTGAGGCCTTTCAAGAGTAGGAATGCCCGGGTCCTCTTTATGATACTTCTAGATGCGGGGGAGGTAGAGTATCTAACGACCCTTGATATGCAGACTTTCCTGGAAAAATACGGTCAACAACTCTCGAAGAAGGAGATAAACGCTTGGCTCCGTTCCCTCCAGGAGGCAGGTCTTATCGGAAAAGGGTCAGAACGAGGAAAACCGACGATAATAGAGTATGATGATAAGTATACCTTCGACAGGTGGAGCCTAACTTCCAAAGGTAGGGAAATAGGAGAGAGTATAACATATCTTCTCAGAACGGGGGAAAAACCAACAACGTATTTCAAAACCAGCAAATCATCTGAAATAAATCTCAAGGAAGTGTGGACAAACCTAGATCCTAGTTGGATTGAGGAAGTCTACTTCCAGTTCTCATGCTTGCATAACTTAGGTATTTACGGAGGAACTCTGAATAAGAGAGATTTGAAGGAGAAAGTGCTGGATTTGGATTTCAAGTTTGAGAAGGCATTATCAACGTGCAGAGATTCAGGGCTGATAGATGAAGATGATTCACCAGCAAATACAAATCTACTATCTAGGTTTCTATCTCTGTTCGGGTTGAAACCTGACGGAGATGTAATATTTACTATAACCCAGAAGGGCAGAGACCTACATGAAAAATTAAGACGTTAGAGCCATATTCTAAGCATCAGCTCTGTTGTAGATTGCTCATTATCATAACTCAACAAAAGAAAATAAGTTCAAGAACCTGTACCTATTTTCAGCCAAGGCTTCATACTAAAATTTTTCATAGTGCTTTGCTGTGTCCCATAGGTACTTGAAGTAGATGGTGGCTATCATGTTTAAACCGACATGGTCGGACCAAATTGCTAGGTCCTGCTCCTCCGTGACGCTTTTACCCAGAAACAGCAGGGTTTCCTGGCCGTCTATAACGACACCGCCCCCGAAAAGCTCATCCTTAACCCTTATCTCCCCGAACCTACCGAGGTTATCTACGGAGTTGACAATATCTGGAGTCGTGATGAGGCGGATGTCAACCCTCTTGTCCATGAGAGGTTCCAGATAGGGTAGGACCATCGGATTAAGCTCTGGCGGTATCTGGGGCACAGCCACCATAAGCTCCCTCTTCACCTTTCCCGGTATCTCCTTGATTATGGATGCTATGTTCTCCAGACCCCTGATGATCCAAATCTCTGGTTTCTCCTTCACGTCCCGTCTCTCATACAGGGGCTGGAGCTCAGAGACTACTGTCTCCCTGAACTCCTCAAACCTGTTCTCGTTCCTCAACCTCTCAGCCTCGAGAGCCTCCACAGGAGGTCGGGGGTAGTACTTCCTTGGACGCCCACCACTTATCTCGATCCATCCCTTCCTCTCTAAGCCATCGAGGACGCTGTAAACCTTCGAGTACGGAATTGTGGTCTGCTCGCTCACCTTCGCCGCAGTGAGCTCTCCGGACTTGACCAAGACCAGATAAGCTAGAGTTTCATACTCTGTCAGGCCTATACTCCGGAGGGACTTCCCCACCTTCATGCTAACAATAGGTCCTGAAACCGCGGGCACCTCTGACAGTGAAACACCTCGTCTTATTTACCTCTGCCGGTGGATAATATAAACTTTCACCAACTAGAAGGTGAAAAATGAAATAATGTTAAAATACCCTTTTTTTTATCGGTTCTAAACGTCTCAGAGTGATGTGCTCTGAATAAGATCAAAGAGACTGAAAGCTTATGCCCTGAATGTCTGAAGGTCATTCCCGCCGACATATTTGAGGAAGAGGGTAAGGTCTACCTGTATAAGGTCTGCCAAGAGCACGGCGAGTTCACAGATCTGTATTGGGGGGACTACGAGGAGTATGAGAGGGCAAAGAGCTTCGAACATATAGGCTTCAAGCTAAATAACCCCCGGACCTTCGTGAAAAGGGGTTGCCCCTACGACTGCGGGCTGTGCCCAGAACATAAATCCCACACGGTCCTTGCCATCGTTGACGTGACGAATCGATGCAACCTTAGATGTCCGATATGCTTCGCACACGCTGGGGCCGCAGGATACCTCTACGAGCCCACCCAAGATCAGATCAGGGACATGTTAGCAAATGTACTATCCAATGATCCTGTGGCCCCACCGGCCCTCCAGTTCAGCGGAGGCGAACCGACGGTAAGGGATGACCTGCCTGAGCTTATAGAGATGGCTAGCGGGATGGGTTTTCAGCACATCGAGGTCGACTCAAACGGCATCAAGATGGCTGAGAGCGTTGACTACTGCAGGACTCTCAAGGAGGCTGGGGCGAGCACTGTCTACCTCCAGTTCGACGGAGTCACTCCCCAGCCGTACATAGTTGCACGGGGGCACAACCTCCTCCCAATCAAACTGAAGGCCCTTGAGAACCTTAAGGCGAGTGGCTTCAAGAGCGTCGTCCTGGTACCCGTACTTGTGAAAGGCGTGAACGACGAACAAGTCGGAGACATCATCAGATTCGCCATCGAAAACCACGAAATCATCCGGTGCATCAACTTCCAGCCGGTATCGATCACGGGCCGTATCAACAGAGAAGATAGGGATCGGATGAGGATAACCATTCCCGATCTGATGCGGCTAACCGAGGAGCAGACAGATGGCTTAATCAAGAAATCCGACTGGTATCCCGTACCTACGGCAGCACCGGTTGACAGATTCATGAGCAACCTGAAAAATATTCAATACGTCGACTTCAGCGCCCACCCCCACTGCGGAATGGCGACGTACTTGATTATCGAGGGAGGTAATGTGAAGCCTATAACCGAATACTTCGACATAGATGAGTTCGTCAAGACCCTTGATGCTGCAAACAAGAAACTGGAGAGGGGTCAGCAGAGACGTGCCAAGATGACCCTGGCAGCAGCCTCACTGAAAACCATGGACTTCGGTATGTTCAGGAAATACATCCTACCCATATTCACGAACGGAGACTATAAGAGCCTCAGCGAACTCCATCACAAGATGATCATGATAGGCTCGATGCACTTCATGGATCCCTACAACTTCGACCTCGAACGAGTAAAGAGATGCGTAATCCACTACGTGACACCAGGTGGAAGAATAATCCCCTTCTGCACGATGAACACGCTGCACCGGAGATCCGTAGAAAAAGAATTTGCGCAGCCTCTCGACGCCAATAAGATCACGCCTCCAGCGGACATCGAGGCAATGCTCAACAACTATGCTATTGAAAACGATTATGTACATAAAATTAAAACGAGCTTCATTAGCGACGTTGATTACATCTAGATCATTGCCATGAGCAACGCTTTATCAATAAAGAAAGATGCGTTGAACGGATTACCTGAACGTTCGGGTGAGTATTGCTCCCTTATCTGCCGACGATACCAGTGAGGCGTATCTGGTCAGGTATCCTCTCTTAACTCTAGGCTCCAGTGGCTTCCATCTCCTCTTCCTTTCTAGTAGTTCATCGTCAGCTACGTGCAGTTCTATAGTACGCTTGGGGATGTCTATCGATATCGCGTCCCCCTCCTCAACGAGGGCTATGGGTCCCCCTGCCGCTGCCTCGGGTGATATGTGACCAATGCATGGTCCCTTCGTGGCCCCCGAGAACCTCCCGTCCGTCATGAGTGCGACGCTGTCCTCGAGGCCGTATCCGGCTATTGCACTGGTCGCCGTGAGCATCTCCCTCATCCCCGGCCCGCCCCTGGGCCCCTCGTAACGAATGACGACCACGTCACCAGACTCGATTTCACCACGATGGATGGCGTTGACTGCCTCCTCCTCCAAGTCGAATACCTTGGCTACCCCCTGAAAGGTGAACATCTCCGCTTTGATTGCGGCCACCTTGGTGACGCAGGCATCTGGCGCCAGGTTACCTCGGAGGACTGCTATACCGCCTTCCTCATGGATCGGGTTCGATCGAGGGCGTATGACAGCGCTGTCCATGTTCCGGGCGTGGTCTACAGTGCTCTGGAGGGTCGACCCTGTCACGGTGTCAACGCTCGTGTCTATGAGATCGCCCAGTTCCTTGAGGACGGCGGGTATGCCTCCGGCCTGATGGAGGTCGTCTATCTTGTATGGACCAGAGGGCGCCATGTTACAGATGTGCGGGGTCTTTCGGCTGATCTCGTCGAATAATTTCAAGTCAAGGTCTATCTCCGCCTCATGCGCAATCGCGGTTAGATGCAGAACTGTGTTTGTAGAGCCGCCGAGGGCCATATCTATGGCTATGGCGTTTCTCAGAGCCTCCTCAGTCAAGACTGTCCTCGGTGTCAGGCCCATCTCAAGGAGCTTGATTATCTGCCTCCCAGTCTGGTAGGCGAGCCTCCTCCTGAGAGCGCCCGTAGAGGGGGCGGTCGCCATGTAGGGTAGGGTCATCCCGATCGCCTCAATCAGGCACTGCATGGAGTTGGCCGTGAACATGCCGCCGCAAGCCCCCGCTCCCGCGCAGCAGACATCCTCGAGGTAGGCTGCCTCTTCAGGTCCCATCTCACCTGATTTAACCAGGCTCGGGACCATGAAGAGCTCATGGACTGTGATCGTTTTCCCGGTGTATTTCCCCCAGGTTGGGCATCCGGGTTCCATGGGACCCCCCAGACAGAATATGGTCGGGATATCCAGACGGGCGGCCGCCATCATCATTCCCGGATCGATCTTGTCGCAGGTTGTGAGGCAGACCATAGCGTCGAATCCATGGGACTCTACCATGATCTCAAGGGAGTCGGCGATGAGCTCCCTGCTGGGAAGGCTCATCCTCATGCCCTCGTGCCCCATGGCTATGCCGTCGCACACCCCTATGGTGTTGAACTCCAAGGGCGTGCCTCCGGCCTCGATCACACCCTTCTTCACATGTCCCGCCAATTTGTCAAGGTGGACGTGGCCCGGTACAACCTCGCTCCACGAGTTCGCCACGGCGATGAGGGGCTTCCCCAGCTCCTCATCTGTGAGACCCATCCCCTTGAGTAGAGATCTATGGGCTATCCGATCGATGCCGTCAAGAACCTTGGAGCTCCTGCTTCTTAGGCCCGTATTCCCAAGGGAGATCTGCTTTTTTTTCTCAACCAAGGAGAGAGTGTCCATAGAGAGGAGGAAAGACTCACCCTTTTTAAAACTAACCAATCGACTTTCAAAATATTGTTGGAAGATCTAATTATAAGATCAAAACAGATTCTTCCCAAAACGCCATATCCATCTTAGATATTGAAATTTCAGCAGGAGACGGCTATTTTGTCCCAGTTTGCTCGGACAAAAGATCTTTATGGAGGACGTCATCGTTAACATGGATATGTTTCACGTACATCCTATAAAAGAACCGAGTGAAGCCAGAAGCACACCCTCTTCGTATTAGCCTCATTGAATACGTTCTTGGCCACTGGATTATATGAAGGAGAAATAATACAGGAGACCAATCGCGTAAAAAAGGTATTCTTCAGACCTTTACAATCATCATCCGAAGGGAATGGACCCCCTCCTGCCCCTTTTCATGCCATGGATACATATCATATCCCAAGTTTCGAAGGTATATTATCTATAAGGCCTTGAAGAAAGCCCAAATTTATTGACGGATATGTGTTAATAGAACATTCTGAATTACTTATAATTAACATCTTTATACGCCCAACCCTTTTTACATATATACCCTCGAATTTGTAAGGTACAGGTTTTCTATCCATATCCTGAAGGAGCCCATATTTTTCTCAAATGCACAGTTTTACTCATTGTTTATTTTGCCTTTGATGGTTTAACTAAAAACCTCCTATTTCGTTATGCTCTCATCTTACTGAAACATTCGGTTAAAAAAAGAGCTATATCAAAACCAATATAATTTTTCACGACGAATAATTACAAGTAACTAAAAACTCGGTATAATTATATGGACGATAAATGTATCCATGACTTAATCATATCAGTTAACTATGCTGGTAAACTCTGATTGAGTCAAATATACGCGGATTTGACCTTGTTTTGTCCCATCATTAACTGACAAAAAAGGGATAAACTTGTTCTACATAGTTTTCCCTGATGGTTGGGGAGAAGCAGGACACACTGAAGTCTTATGACCTCCTAGGTGGTCGCATATATGACATCAGGTACGCGGAGGAGCAGATAGCGAAGTATGAAACCATCCTCGAAAAGGTCGATCTGGAGGACCATGAAATATTGCTGGACGATGGCTGTGGCACAGGTCTCCTCCTCAGATCCCTGTCATCCGTCACCGTTGGCATAGACTCATCCTTCCAGCTCCTCTCAGCCGCCCATTTGAAGACCAAAGGAATGTATAACATACATTTAATCCAAGCCGATGCGGACCAACTTCCTACGAGATCCAGAGTTTTTCACAAGATATCTTCCGTTACCCTCATCCAGAACATACCTGATCCTCTCCAAACCATTTTGGAGATGAAACGCGTGGGCAGAGCTGGTTCAACTCTGATCATCACAGCCTTGAAAAAGGCTTTCAACTTAAGCACGTTTGAACAGACATTGGAAGCATCAGGATTATCGCTAGAGTACATGATACGAAGTTCAAACATCAAGGACTGGATTGCTATAACGAAGAAACTAGACCCCAGCGGATGATACATAGGACTGCTCAGAAAACTTTTATACCTTGTCAAGTGGCTACATATTTGAACCCGAAACCAGGTGCACGATTTGGAGCCTAGAAAGAAGCCTCTTAACGTCCTAATCAAGGCTATTGGGAACAATGTGATGGTCACCCTGAAGAACAGGGGTGAGTACTGGGGGAGGATGACCCAGGCGGACGGATACATGAACTTAATGCTCAAAGGAGCAAGAGAGTACAACAATACCGGCCTTGTAGCCAGCTACGGCGACGTCTTCATCAGAGGGAACAACATCTCCTACATATGTATCGATCCCAAGGAGCCCTCCAAACTAAGAACTGATTAGATCAGAGGCTTACACAACTTTAAAAAAACAAGTAGAACTCTTGTCACTATATTCTAGATTATGTCGAAGAAAGTCAACCGGTTCGTAGTTCTTATTTTCTATTATTTGTATGGATCTACGCATCTGATTTTGGGATTCTCCTCAAATGCTTAGAGAATTTGGTTTAACCTTTTCAAATAGGTCATTTGAGAATGAATTTTGAGCTTATTTAGCTAGACCTTTTTTGCTTTAAAATGTTCTCAGCGATATATTTTCTAGCCCGAAAAACGGATGTTCTATGGTTTAGGCGTGGTAAAGCTCCATTATCTAATCATACATCCAGTGTTAGAACGTCCGAGTCTCGTCCGACGTTGACACTGAGAACACCCTGGAATGAGGTGATGAAACAACTCGTGAGCTTCACATTATCCCCCACATCCACGTCCTGCAGCTTATCAATTTGTTCATTCCAGACCGTGAGATCAATCTTCCCAGTATCGTCTTCGATCTCGCCATCGACTATTACGTGGGTGACCCCGTAACTTGCGGTCACCTCCCGGGGCTCGTCGAGCCTCATGATCTTGACGATGAGATCGACCTTCTCCATACCTGGTCTAAGGTCCGTCAACTTCATTCTTTCTTATGACCCTTTTAGGTCTCGATGGGAGGGAGCGAATAAAAGATTGACGGGTTATCACCTAACGTTTAAACGGCCACCTTACGCTTAATTTATGGAATGGAACACTTCTTTCGTCTCCAGTGCTCCAACTGTGGTTCAATTGTAGAGGATGACTCCTATAGATTAAGATGTCCGGAGTGTGGGAGCCATTTCGAATACACAATCGATGAGGACTATCTTAATTCCATCAACTTTCAGGGACCCCTCAGCTTCTGGAGATATCGTCCTGCGATGCCCAGGGTTGAACGTACAGTCAGCCTCGGTGAGGGTGGTACCCCCCTGTTGAAGGCAGAGAGGTTGGGCGAGAACTTGGGACTAAAAAGGTTAGTTCTGAAGGATGAGACTAGAAATCCTACGAACTCTTTCAAGGACCGCCCCGCTTCCCTTATAATTTCTGATGCCGTTGGCAGAGGCTTCGACACCGTGGTCTGCGCATCAAACGGCAACCAGGGCGCTTCTCTGTCCGCCTACTCAGCGAAGGAAGATGTCACTTGCCATCTCATAGTCCCGAACGACCTCGACATAGGAAAGCTGGCACAGATGATCGCATATGACGCCGAAGTCGATGAGGCCAACGGTTTGATAGAGAAGGCCATAAAGAAGGCCGTTGAATTATCTGAGGAATTCGGCTGGTACCAGGCCACAACAGAGCTCAACCCTCTCTCTGTAGAGGCTCTAAAGACCATATCGTACGAGATATCTGAACAAGATGAAGTTCCAGACTGGATGATAGTGGCGATGGGGAGCGGCGTCACTATCCACTCGATCTGGAAGGGCTTTCGAGAACTTGAGGCCATAGGAAGAATCCATCGAAAGCCTAGGCTGATAGGTGTACAGGCTCAGGGGTGCTCTCCGATCACCAGTGCCTTCGAAAAGGGCCGGGACGAACCCATAGTTCAGGAAATGGTGACTACAGTTGCCATGGCCATCAAGGTATCCCAGCCAAAATACGGGGTAACCGCCCTAAGGGACCTGAAGGATTCTGATGGTTACTCCGTCACCATCACCGATGAGGAGATGCTTGAATACGGCAAGGAGATCGCGCGATCGGAGGGGATCTACGCCGAGCCTGCAAGCGCAGCCACAGTAGCTTGCATCCCC